>Ga0207419_1000199_pt1 | contig 49212 bp, 29 predicted proteins | sample ElkSloMetagenome_4_FD_184723 | JGI IMG/M metagenome (GOLD analysis project Ga0207419, IMG submission 184723) | Hot spring microbial communities from Elkhorn Slough, Monterey Bay, USA - MD2A (version 2) | ecosystem: Environmental > Aquatic > Marine > Intertidal zone > Estuary: Microbial mat ...
AAAATCTTGCAAAGCAGCCGGATTGTCTGAACTTACCCAGCAGGCTCTGTACAACATCATTGATTGAAACCTGGCCTTAGCACCATATTCATTTTCCAGTCGGTAGCGAATTACATCAAATTGTAGATCACCCACTGCTCCTATTATTTTACGATTGCCCGGCTGCTTGGTAAAAAGTTGAGCAACACCTTCTTCGGTAAGTTGTTCAATTCCCTTATCTAATTGTTTGGCTTTTGCAGGGTTTTCGTTAATTACTTCTTTAAATATTTCTGGTGAAAAACTAGGAATACCCCTGAACATTAATTCCTCTCCTTCGGTAAGTGTATCACCTATTTTGAAATTGCCGGTATCGTAAAGGCCAATGACATCGCCAGGATAAGCCAAGTCAATTACTTCTTTTTCCTGAGCCATAAATGTAGCAGGATTGTTGGAGCGTAAATTTCGTTTTAAGCGTGTATGAAAATACATTTTTCCCTTTTCAAATATCCCGCTACAAATTCTCATAAAAGCAATCCTGTCGCGATGGCGTGGATCAATATTGGCATGAATTTTAAACACGAAGCCGGAGAATAATTCTTCAGAAGGTTCAATTGCCCTAATATTGGTGGGACGCGGTAAGGGATTTGGCGCTAGCTCAATGAAGGTGTCTAACAGCTCCTGTACACCAAAATTATTGAGAGCACTACCAAAAAAAATTGGTGCCAATTTTCCTGCTTTATAAGCATTTTTGTCCAGTTCACCATACACCTCCTCAATTAAGGCAACTTCTTCTCGCAACACGTCAGCATCTTCAGCTACTAAGTCGTCGAGCTTTTTGTCATCTAAGTCCTTAATTGCTACTACCTCTTTTTCAATTGATGTTTTATTGGGGTTAAATAGGTTCAAATCTTTTCTGTATCGATTGTAAACTCCTTTAAAATATGGCCCCATGTTGATAGGCCAGCTCAGCGGGTTTACTTTTATATCCAGTTTATCTTCTAATTCATCCATAAGTTCGAATGGATCGCGACCGGGCCTGTCAAGTTTATTGATAAAGATGATCACGGGAGTATTGCGCATACGGCAAACACGCATTAGGTTTTCAGTTTGCTCCTCTACCCCTTTTTGACAATCGACTACCAATATTACGCTATCTACAGCGGTAAGTGTTCGATAGGTATCTTCAGCAAAATCTTTGTGACCAGGTGTATCAAGCAAGTTTATTTTTTTTTCGCCGTATTCAAAACTCATTACAGATGTAGCAACAGAAATACCCCTTTGCTTTTCTATTTCCATAAAGTCGGATGCAGCGGTTTTTTTTATTTTATTGTTTTTCACCGCTCCTGCACTTTGAATAGCACCACCAAACAACAAAAACTTTTCAGTTAGGGTAGTTTTACCAGCATCAGGGTGACTTATGATAGCAAAGGTTTTTCGCTTATTTATTTCTTTTAAAATCATTCGTTCTTTGCATTAAAATTAACCTGTAAAATTACATGATAAAAGCGGTTGTACAAAATACACCAACCATGTCCATTTGAGATAAATAATTTTGAATCATTATACAAATATTTGTTGATAACTATTTCATTAAAAACTAATTGGCTATTTACAATAAAAGTAGTACTATTTTATTTAGTAGCAATTAAAAAAACGCGGCGTAAGTAAGTTTTAAACCTGAAAATAAAATCATAAAGGGTACATTGAAAATGTGCGCGAATAATTACTACTCAATTGCTTCAGTACCATTTTAGGAAAACCAATCAAAAAAACTATTAAAAGTGATTATAAACACACAGATAGATCATAAAACGCTAATTATCAAATATTATCAACCTTCCAATTAGAGACTTTTTAGTAGGAATCAATTAATTTATTACTTGAATCAGGATTAAAAAAATATTACTATTTACGATGAAAAAAAAAACACCAATTTAGTATCATCAATAAAAACGAGGGTAACGATCAGCATTTAAAAAAAGAGGTTTCGAATGACCTCCTCAAAAAGCTGCGTTAAACTCAATTTTTGATCAATTGATCTAAACAAAAAATTATTATCATGCTAGACGAAGTAAAAACTGAAATCAATTCTTATCTCTCTTTTAGTTTAGACGGAGAATATTTTGCAGCTAACGTGGCCAAAGTATTGGAGATACTAGAATTGGTTAAAATAACCAAGGTTCCACAGGTTCCTGATTTTATGCAGGGGGTGATAAATTTAAGGGGCCAGGTTTTACCTGTAATTGATACCAGACTTAAATTTGGGTTGCCTCCTTCAGAGTCTTCCCGAGACACTTGTATAGTAGTAATTGAAATGCAACTGGCGGATGAATTAATAAACGTGGGCATTTTGGTAGATGCGGTAGAAGCTGTACTAGAAATTAATGACGGTGATATAATGCCTCCTCCTTCTTTAGGCAACCAATATCGGTCGGAATTTTTAACTGGAATGGCAAGACATAATGATGAGTTTTTAATGGTATTAAACGTGGACAAAATTCTTACTTTCGATGAGAAAAAAGTAATAAAAGAACACTTAAACTAAAATAGAATAAGAATATGAACTTTAAAAATTTAAAAATTGGAACTAAGCTAGGTTTGGGTTTTGGTTTATTGATTTTACTCTCTATAATATTAGGAGGAACGGCAGTATTAAATATGACGAATATAAGCCGAGAATCGAGACTGCTGGCCGAAGAATATGTGCCTGAGGTGCGCATTGCCAATGAAATTGAGCGTAATTCAATTTTAACCATGTACAACATGCGAGGCTATGGGTTAACTACTGAAGAAAATTATTTAAACTTAGGCAGGGGGTATCTTAGTGATGTAGAAAATTCGCTAAAAAATGCTAATGATTTGGCTGATCGCTCAATCGCGTTAAAAAAATTAAAAGGAGCGATAGGCGATACAGAATCTGCTGTAAATGAGTATTCGACTTTAATAGATGAAACAAAAAAAGTAAATGATCAGATAATAGCGGCCAATGTAAATATGGATGAGGCAGCGTCCACATATGTAAGCAGTAGCCGAACCTATTTAGATAGTCAACTAGATCAAGCCAATAGAGAGGCAAGCAGTGGTGCCGTTTCAAAACAAAGGATGAAAAAACTAGAATTGATCAATAAAATTTTAGACACAGGTAATGGCATCAGAATAGATAATTTTAAATCACAATCGAGAAGAGAGCTGGAAACCTTTAAATCGGCGATGAAGAGATTTGAACTTATCGATAATTATATAGCAGAAATAAGAAGATATACAAGCTTAGAAATAGACAACCAACAACTAAATGACATCAAGGAGGCCTCCGATAATTATAAAAGTGCCATGAATAATTATCTCAACGCCTGGATCCAGCGAGAATCAATAGGAAAGCAGCGGGATGAAACAGGAAAACAGGTGCTGGATAATGCCAAAATTGTTGCGGAAGCAGGAATTACTCAAACCCAAGATATAGCTAATAATACGATTGATCTATTAACCGCTTCAAGTACAATTATGATAGCAGGACTTGTATTTGCTTTAATACTTGGGCTTATATTCGCCTATGTAATAACTAAAGCAATTACCACACCTATAGCTAAAGGATTAGCGTTTGCCGAACAGATCGCTTCCGGTGACTTAACTGCTACTATTGATGTAGACCAAAAAGATGAGGTGGGCGATTTAGCTAATTCATTGAAAAGAATGATCGCTAAGCTTAGATCAATTGTAACAGATGTAATGACTGGAGCAGATAATATTTCATCCGCGAGTTTTCAGATGAGTTCTACCTCACAACAAATGTCTCAAGGAGCCAACGAACAAGCATCTTCAGCAGAAGAGGTATCTTCAAGTATGGAAGAAATGGCTGCCAATATTCAGCAAAATACAGACAATGCACAGCAAACAGAAAAAATAGCGCTTAAGGCAGCAGATGACGTTTTGGAGGGAAGCAATGCCGTAAATCAAACCGTAGATTCTATGAAGTCGATTGCTGAAAAAATTACCATCATTGGTGAAATTGCCAGACAAACAAATATATTAGCGTTGAACGCTGCGGTAGAGGCAGCTCGAGCAGGTGAACATGGCAAAGGGTTTGCTGTGGTAGCAGCTGAAGTGAGAAAATTAGCTGAAAGAAGCCAGGCTGCTGCGGCTGAAATAGACCAGGTGTCTAAATCCAGTGTAGATGTGGCTGACAAGTCAGGTAAACTTCTTAGCGAAATAGTACCAAATATTCAAAAAACTGCGAAACTTGTACAGGAAATATCTGCCGCCAGTATTGAACAGAACAGTGGTGCTGATCAAGTAAACTCCGCCATACAGCAATTAAATCAGGTTACACAGCAAAATGCTGCTGCCAGTGAAGAAATGGCTACAGGATCGGAAGAACTGGCCAGCCAAGCTGAGCAATTAATGTCTACCATTACCTATTTTAAAGTAGGAGAAGACACTTATAAAAAGAAAAAAACTTTGGGCCCTCAAAAACATGCGAAACCCCAGGTAGCACATATCCAACACGTTAGCAGAAAGGAGAAGCATAGCGAAAATGAAAACGGGGTTAGTATAAACATGGAAGATGATACCGATAGCAATTACGAAAAATTTTAAGTAAACGTTGAAAGTAGGTTAATAGGTAGCCTGACAAATAATTTGTCAGGCTATTTTTTATAAAAAAATACTGCATCCTACCCTAATTAGTAGTAGGATTATAACCAAATTGTTACTATGCTAACAAATACCCCATATATCCAAGCCAATCTTTAGCAGATTTGGAATTTTAAATGGGCAAAATGCCTGAAATGAGATGTATATTCACTCTCATCTATTGAGTTTATCTATTGTTATGTCATTTTTTTCAAAACATTATTCCATTATTTATTAATTCATTTGTACTGTATTTGGCATAATACACTATATTAAACTTTTATTTAGAATTTAATTCAATTTATTACTACTCAATTGGCAAAATCTCTACAAGCCAATAAACAATTATTCATTCGTATTTACCTCAATTATCTATTATAATTGATTCTATGATATATATATTCACAAAAATACCCTTGCAATAAATAAATAAACTTACCTGGTTAGGTAATGCAATAAGTAGGATTTTATTATTTAAAAATAATACACAAATTAGTGTTGCAAATTAAAATATTTGTAACCCTACTGGGTTTAAGGATCATTTAAATATGGCATTATAAATTAATGTAATTGACTTAACACTTTTACAACCATATTAAAAGAGAATTTCAATCATAACCTACAACAAGTGAAACAAGTAAATTATAAGTATTCTCATGTGAACCGCTTGATAAAGCTTCTTGCACTATTTCTAGCTTTATTACTGCCCGGCAAGTTAATAAGTCAGAAACTAGCAAAAAATAGCACAACTTCACAACAGAAATTATCACCTACAGATAAAAAAGAGGCTGATGAACAGCAAATAACGCTGGAGCCATTTGAATTTAATGCGGTGATACAGGGAGGATTATTGCAAAATTTTAGCGGTGGAATTAAAACCGGCTCCGATTACATGAGCAGGGTGCATCTCACACTTAGCTTTGATACAGAAAAAGCGGGGCTTTGGAAAGGGGGAAAGTTATTTATTAATGGTACAAATGCCCACGGGGGTACTCCAACATCAACATTAATAGGTGACTTTCAGCCGATATCCAGAAATGAAGCTACCGAGAGAACCGGACTTTTCGAGTTATGGTATCAGCAAACAATAGGTAATACCAGCATACTAATAGGGCAGCATGACATGAATTCATCTTTTGGTACCAGTAACTACGCCGGGCTTTCCATTAACTCTGCATTTGGCATGTACCCCAGTATTACCCCCAATACCGGGTTTGCTTTTTCAATTTTTCCACGAACAATGCCAGCAGTGTATGTCAAGCATGAGATGAAAAAATTTACCATTCAGGCTGCAGCTTACTCGGGAGCTTCTGAAAATTTTGCTGAAGACAGGTACAATTTGAAATGGAACCTGGACGATTCGCGCTTTATGGTAGGAGAAATACATTACAAAAATATAAAAAACGGTATTCAAAAAGGACTGTACAAGTTAGGCGTGATAAATCATTCCGGTGATTTTATAAATGTAACTGACCTATCGGGTAATACTACTGCCAAAGCTGGTACTGGCCTATATGTTATTGCAGATCACTTGATATTACAAGAAAATGAAAACAGTGATCAGGGTCTTGGTTTGTTTTTTGAATGGGGGGCAGCTCCAGGCAATCACAACCTTATAGACAGATTTATGGCTGGAGGCTTGGTTTACAAAGGTTTAATTCGAAACCGAAATGAAGATAAATTATTTTTAGGCATCTTATCTTCTTCAATTAACAACGATATACCCGAGGGTAGCTCTTACGACGAAAAAGCCAGAACCATTATTGAACTGAATTATGCTTTAAGGCTTGGAGATCATTTCACTCTCCAACCTGACTTACAATACATAATTAATCCTGGAGCTACATCAGCTATGAAAGATGCATTTCTGGGTGTATTTAGATTTTCAATCAATTTTTAAGCTTAAAATGCACAAATATGAAATTTAGAACACAACTTGTATTAGGTAATGGACTGACATTGGCAATGTTATTTGTCATTGGTCTAATTGTTTACATTAGCGTAAACAGCCTTTTGGAAAACACCAAATGGGTAGAACACACCTATAAAGTGATCGGGAAAGCCAATAAACTGGTAGGATCCATGATTGACCAGGAAACTGGGATGCGTGGCTTCGCGGTTAGCGGTGAGGAAAATTATTTAGAGCCTTATAAGTCGGGCGAAATTAATTTTAATGAATTGATGAGTGAGCAGCAAAAAACTGTAAGCGACAACCCAACTCAAGTAGAACGTCTCAAATCGATTGACCAGCTTAGCAGGGAATGGCGGACGAAAGTAGCCAATAAATTTATTGAAATGAGAAGGGATATTAAAAGCGGGGAAGATTTGGAAAATCAAATTCAGGACATAGTTAAATCAGGTGTAGGCAAAAAAAATATGGATCAATTCCGGGTTTTGTTGAAAGGTTCAGGTTTATCACAAACAGGTAAAGATCAAATTCTTATTGATATGATCAACATGGAAACCGGATTGCGAGGATTTTTACTTAACGAGCAAGAAGAATATTTGCAGCCTTATGTGAACGGAAAGCAAGGAATAGAGCAACATATGAACCAATATGCTGCCAACGGCAGCATAAAGAATGCAGCAAATAATTGGATAAATGATTATGCAGAAAAATTAATTGCGCTTCAGAAAGAAGAAGCCAAGACTGCTGATATGGAACTGTTGTATGCAGAGTTTGCCAAACAAGAAGGAAAAGAATACATGGATAAAATCCGTGCAGAAATGAATGACTTTGTGGCAGCCGAATCTACCTTGTTGCAATCTCGCTTAGAGAAACAAGAATCAACCGCAACCAATTCTAAACTGGTAATTACTTTGGGTACTTTAATTGCATTTATCATTGGTATTGTAATTATTTTTTGGATTACCAAAAGTGTAATGAATCAATTAGGTGGAGAACCTTCAGAAGTAGCCGACATAGCCGCGCTTGTTGCACAGGGAAAACTAGATTTGAAATTTGATCAATCGAAGAAATACAAAGGCTTGCTTGCTAATATGAAAGATATGGCGGAGAAGCTAAAAGAAATTGTAACGGATGTTATTAATGGAGCAGATAATATTTCATCTGCCAGTTTCCAGATGAGTTCTACATCACAGCAGATGTCGCAAGGTGCAAGTGAGCAAGCTTCTTCTGCAGAAGAAGTTTCTTCGAGCATGGAAGAAATGGCTGCTAACATTCAACAAAATACCGACAATGCTCAGCAAACTGAGAAAATAGCACTGAAGGCTTCAAATGACGTACTGAATGGTAGTGATGCGGTAAACCAAACGGTAGAATCAATGAGATCAATTGCTGATAAAATAACCATAATTGGTGAAATTGCCAGACAAACAAATATTCTAGCGCTTAATGCAGCAGTAGAAGCTGCACGTGCCGGTGAGCATGGCAAAGGTTTTGCTGTAGTAGCTGCCGAAGTACGTAAACTAGCTGAAAGAAGCCAGGCAGCAGCAGCAGAAATTGATCAGGTATCAAAATCAAGCGTGGATGTAGCCGAAAAATCAGGTAAACTTTTGAGCGAAATTGTACCTGATATACAGAAAACTGCAAAGCTGGTGCAAGAGATTTCAGCCGCTAGCATTGAACAAAATAGCGGAGCAGACCAGGTAAACTCAGCAATACAGCAACTAAACCAGGTAACTCAACAAAATGCTGCTTCCAGTGAAGAAATGGCAACAGGATCGGAGGAACTGGCAAGCCAAGCAGAGCAGTTGATGACTACTATGCAATTCTTTAAATTAGGTGAAGAACATATTAAAAGAAACAAGAAAAAACCATTAGGGCCACAGAAACATGTGAAATTAGATGTGGCTCATACCAATAAAAATCATAGCCAAAGTAATGGCAATGATAATGGGCACGGTGCGAATATAAATATGGAAGACGAAAATGACAGTAATTACGAAAAATTCTAACTCATAAAGCTTATCTAAATATTAAATTATAAGGAGAGCCTGGCATTATTGTCAGGCTTTTTTTGTAATTGCTTATTACCAGTAAAATAAAGAATTGCCCGGAGATATAATACAATTGACTCCATTAATTGACCAATTGAATCTCTAAGGTCAACAATTGAAAGATGAATCATGACCTTTAATCCTTTGGCTTGGTTTATAAAAGTATCGTTCATAGGCTAGTTGATAAGTTTACAATTGGTTTTGTAACTTAGTAGTTAGTGGCCAGCGTTATTCCTGGCCACTTTCTTTTTTCCATTTATTACGCCAGTACTCCCATCGTCCGTTTATACTTTCTGCCGCCTTTCCCATCATATCCACCCCAGACTTGAAAGTATCTAATCCTGCTTTTCTGGTGGCTTTTAATACAGTAGAAATAATTTGGCCGGAAGAATCAAGCACAATACCTTTAAGCATAACCGAAGCTTCCGCCACCGCTGACTTCCGCATTTTCTTGCGATCATAAATTTCCATTGCCCCACAGTATTTTTTTGCAATCACGCCTACTCTTAATGTTAGAAAAGCATTGGCGCTTCCTTCTACCAACGAATCTATTACAATATTGGCAACAGGGCCTACCACGGGAATTGCGCGTCCGGGATTGCGCAATAGAGAACTGACTACTGGCTCCAATTGAGCAGAGAAATCCAAATCTTCAATTTCTGAGGCAAAAAAAGTGGTTGCGCCTACATTGCCATACAAGTACATCATTTCTCGCAACAGGGGCCGCTGATAATAAACACGCGCTATATCCCACACCATTTTTGATTGAGTTATAAACACGGTAAGTGCATCCAATTTGCCGTTTTGGGAAGCGGCTGTAGTTAGGAATACTGCTTTTGCAGTACGATTTATTAACTTATCTGCCTCTTGATCTAATCGCGTGATGGCCTGTTGTAGATGCTGTGGATTATTGAGGTCAAGCGATTGATCCACTTTTTTATTAGAGGCAAGGCGGCGTACAAGCTTAAGCGAATAGGCAGTATATTCCTGTTGATTGCGGGGCGGTAACAAAGGCTTAGGCAACCGGAAGTAAAGCACGAATGGAGCTATCACTAAAAGAAATAAAACAGCAAGCATACTGTACAACGCTACCAATCCAAAGGTTGAATTAATTTGGCGAGCCATTTGATACAGTTGACTAATTTGATTGATGATAAAAAGTAAGAAGACAAATGAAAATAGCAAAAGTACCAGATAAAAAAGCTTCTGAAGTTGATTTTTCATAATAAAAAAAAGATCTTTTTTACTGTAATTTGACGTTTATTAGCAAAGGTAGGTTACAAAAAAAGCCACTTGGCATTTTTACCAGTGGCTTTTATTTTTTTTCACAATAGCAATGAAACTACTTTTCTTCTCCGCCTTCTTTTTTCTTAGCAGGCTTTTTTTCTACTGCTTTGTCACTTTTTTCTTTGTCGCTTACTTTACCTTTGGGGGTTTCTTCTTCTGATTTTTTCACTGCTTTTGGCTCTTCAGCCTTAGTTGCAGTAGCTTTAGCCTCAGGCTTTTCTTCTTTTTTAGATGCGCCCTTTTTAGACTTTTTGTTTTGCTCAAATTCTTCTTTTATCTTTTCGATATCAACATTTTTTACAGGAGGTAAAGCAGTTAACCTTGTAATATTCTCTCTGCGTTTACGAGCAACTGTTCTATTTCTACGAGCCTTTCTTTTTAGTGAAGTAGCCATTTTTGTGTCTGTTTAATTAAAATGAGGCGCAAAGTTAATATTTAATTGCATTTTATACCAGTTAAGATCAAACTATTTTTTTAAACTTAAGCTTTTTTTATCGCTGGCATAGGCTCCAAGTACACCATAGCCATTTTCTATATTACTATACACCGGTACTGGTTCGGAAAATGGATCCCCAGAATACCAATCTTGCAGGTCGGCTGTTGTTTCATATAAATAAATAGCCTCATTAATGTTACGCAACACAATTTCAAATAATGCTTCTTCATCAGAAGAACTATTATTAATAAATGGCTCTACCCACCATTCATCTATCAAAAAATCAAATTGATAACTACTACCATTAAATCGTCCATCTGTAAAATTTACAGTATTACCATAGCCATATTGTTCTTCACTTATACTGGGATCTAAAGCTTCAATATAAATACTGGAAAAATCAGTATAGTACTGAACCGAATCTTTATAATTACCATCTTCATCCCAATAAGTGACCACTTGCGATCTGGTGGTTTTTGCAAATAGTTCTACTTGATAGTAATTTCTAATGTCGGCTGGGTCATTAAAGGTGAGGGAAAGTTTATACCCAGATGAATAATCGCGGGTAATTATTTTAGATGTATCGATGGTTAAGTCTTCTATTAAGACTGGATCAGGAAGAGTAGTTTCAGCCCAAACAGTTTGATAACCACTTTTTTGAGCTTCAACTCTATATACTTTTCCCGGTTGAGGCCTGTGGTTATCGCTTTTATACAACCGGCTATTGCCGTTATCTGTTGAAACCTCTTGATAATCAAGTACTTCAACCAGTTCTCCATCTTCGAAAATTGACACCTGTGCATCTGCTATCTCTTTGTAGTCGCTATTATCAAGCACATTTTTGCTATGGCTTAAGTTTACATACCACAAACTATCAGAGGTAATGTATGTATTTAAAACCAATTGTGGCGGCCTTTGAGGAACGTCAATTTCCACCACATTTTCGCAACTATACAACCCCGCAACAGCTATTATCAGAAAAAATTGATTAGCTAATTTCATATTTTTAAAATTTAAAACTGTATTTAACAGACGGAATGATTGGAAATAAAGAATACTGAACAAACTTAGGATCCTCTCCATAGTAGTTGACTAGGTCAAGGTAAAATGGATTTTGACGGCTGTAAAGGTTATAAACCCCTATATGCCAGGCCCTTTCCCATTTTTTCTTTTTCTTTTTAAAAGTAAAATTAATATCTAATCGGTGATAAGACGGCATTCGAAAAGCATTTCGGGATTCGTAGTCACGTATCTCAAATCCAAAACCATAATTATTGCCAGGCCTTGGATAGGTTGAGACCGGTAAAGTAACCGCGTTTCCGGTGCCATAAACCCAGGCGGCTGAAAAGTCAACTTTTTTACTGAGCTCGTGAGTAATGGCCAAACTCAAATCGTGTCTGCGATCGTATCGGTAAGGAAACCTTTCTCCAAAGTTCAGGTTATCGAATTGCCGCCATGTCCATGAAAGTGTATAGCCTAACCAACCGGTGGTTCTACCCATCTTTTTTTGCAACAGCATTTCAATACCATAACTTTCGCCATCCCCTACTTCTATTTTGGTTTGCCAATCTTTGTCTACATTTAAAAAAGACGCCCCTTCCTGATATTCAATAAGATTTTGCATCTTTTTATAGTAACCTTCTACACTAAGCTCAAATTTATTGTTGAGGTTTTTGGCAATTCCCAATGCTACCTGCTGTGACTGCTGAGGTTCAATCAAACTGGTAGATGGAACCCATAAGTCAGTAGGAAGGCCAATGCCGCTATTGGTAAGCAAATGAACAAACTGTGCCATTTCTGCATAAGAAGCTTTCACAGACAAAGTAGGAGTAAGTAAATAACGAGCACTAAACCGAGGCTGTAATGATGTATACAGCTCGCCTTCTACAGCAAAAGCAGAAAGATGTAAACCTAAGTTAAGATTCAGCCGCTTGCTAACGCTTATTTCATCCTCAAAGTATAGTGCCATTTCATTGGCATTTACCCTGCTAGAACCTACTAATGTATCTACATCCTGATCTTGATAGCTTAGTACACCCGGGGTAAATAAATGATTGATGGTAGACAAGCCAAATCTGATCTGGTGGCTAGGATTGGGTAAATATTCAAAATCGATACGGCCGGCATAGTCTCTGATGCCTGAATTATAAGCATTGTAATAGTAATCATTCTCTGTTTCTCCATTGCGGGTGGTTTTATCTTCGTACTCTTGAAAAACCTTGAAACGATAGCGGCTAAAGGTAAGCGTAGTATTGCTGAATAATTTATTGTTCCATACCCGGTTCCACCGAAAGGCTGAAATAACATTGCCCCATTGTAATCCACTTTTTTCCAGGCTTTCTGAGGAACCCTGACCATCAGAATAACTGTAGCGAAATCGATTGTATGCCTTATCATCGCCCGTATAAAGACTTAAGTACACCTGGTCTTTATCAGAAAACCGATGATTTAACTTGGCATTAAAATCATAAAAGAAATAACCAACCACGTCGTCGCCTTCTGAAGCGGCTTTAATGATGGGCCGAGCCAGCAGATCGATATAGGTGCGTCTTCCAGAAACGATAAAGCTGGTTTTCCCTTTATTAATTGGGCCTTCCAATGTGAGCTTCGATGAAACCAATCCTATTGATCCTTCTCCATGAAACTCGTTGTGGTTGCCATCTTTCATGCTAATATCTATTACCGATGACAGCCTGCCGCCATAACGAGCCGGAAAACCGCCTTTAATAATTTCCACATTATTGATGGCATCAGCATTAAATATTGAGAAAAAGCCAAATAAATGAGAAGCATTATAAACAGGTACACCGTCGAGCAATATAAGATTTTGATCGGGGCCACCGCCACGTACATAAACCCCGCTTGTTCCTTCGTTGCCAGATTGCACCCCTGGCAAAAGTTGAAGTGTTTTCAATACATCTACCTCACCCAATAGCGCCGGCAGCTTTTTTATTTCTTGTATTGACACATTCACCCGGCTCATTTGGGTTTGTTGTTGAATTTCTTCCATTGAATTTCCGGAGATCACAATTTCATCCAATGTATTAGGTAGCAAGTTAAAATTGATAGTGGTATCTTGCTGCAAATCAAATTTTAATGTTTCTGATTGATAGCCAACATAGCTTACCACCATTTGAATCTCTCCTGCAGCTTGGGTGAAACTGTAAAAACCAAATTGATTGGCCGATGTACCATCTTTACTTTGCAGGTTGAAAATATTGGCACCAATAAGGCTTTCGCCACTTTCAGCATCTTTCATGTACCCGGCAATTGTATATCGCTGAGCCAACAGAAGCTTGCTGACAAGCAGACAACAAGCTAATAATAATATTCTTTTCATTATAGATTATTTAGATAGAGTTGACACTTTAACGCCAAATTTGGTTGTAAAGATATCAGCATATTAAAATTTTCTTTTGAAAATTGAACTTGCCACTCTTATTGTTAAAATGTGGAACAATACTCGAGAATTATATTAGAGCAGCACAACTACTATCAAAAAAATACTACAGTTAGAAGTTTTACTTTTATAAATTACTTCAAGTAATTTTACTTAAAATTGTGTAATGGAAAATAAAAATCATAAAGATTTTATTCGCATCTTCCTGGATCACGGACAATTTGGTTATAAAAAAATGAAAATGTTCTATTTGATCGCTGGCTTTATTGGTTTACCCTTAGCCATTTTTTTGTATTACAAAAATCAGGAGATCACTTTCTCTGTAATTCAATTTGGCTTTCTTAGTCTTTTTAGCCTTTTTCAGGCTTTGGTTACACTTGCCCCAGCCAATGCTCCAAGAATTGAGATTTATGAAGATGACCTATTGATAAAGCAAAAACCTTTCGTAAAAGCTACTTCATTTCGATGGAATGAAATTACCACGCTTCATTTATGGTCATACCAGGTTGCTTTTACTTTGGTAGATGGAAATCATTATACACTGGATATTAATACACGAAATGCTGAAATATCAAAGAAAATCAAAGCCTTTTTGCGTCAATTAGCCATGCAAAAATCTATTGCAATTGATGGTTAGCCTATTATTTTAATATAATACCTAAAAAATAAAATATCATATTTTTTGCAATTTTACCAGCGAAACAATCTTGATTATGAAATGATGAAAGAAGTTGATAGGCCTATCAATATAAGAGTATAGTTAAGTAAGGATTAACATAGAATGTGCAGCAAGATCAATTGGTCAATAAAACATTTTTACTGACTATACATACTTTTTTTCATGGTGTAACCATTATCAATGCCAAGGCATTCTTCTATGGTGTTGATCGGCATCCGTGGCAGTAGTTTGGCATTCATTAAATAGATATCTTCTTTTTATCCAGCTCTTCAAACCGTGAAAAATTACTGATGTATTCCGGCACTATTTCTTTCATTAAACCTACCATAAAAAATTCGTCATCAGCATTGGCAGCTTTTACTAAATCTAAAATTTGTTTATTCACCTTCACATATGATTCCTCCTTCACTTTGGCGATCATGATTTTAGGATGATGCGTAGGAATGGTATTTTCCATATTGTTCAGCAATTCTTCATATAGTTTTTCGCCATCTCGTAAGCCAGTAAATACAATATCAATGTTCTTACCAATGGTTAGACCACTCAGTTTGACCATTTTCTTAGCCAGGTCCACAATTTTCACTGACTTACCCATGTCAAATATATAAATTTCCCCCCCTTGTCCCATGGCACCCGCTTCAAGCACTAACTGGCAAGCTTCAGGTATGGTCATAAAAAAACGCGTTATTTCCGGATGGGTAACTGTGATAGGTCCACCACTTTTTATTTGTCTTTTAAATAAAGGGATTACAGAACCATTGGAACCCAATACATTACCAAAACGAGTAGTGATAAACCGGGTATGTCGTTTTAGGTCTTTGAACAAATGATTATTTAAAGACTGCACATAGGCTTCGGCTATCCTTTTCGATGCTCCCATTACGTTGGTGGGATTCACGGCCTTGTCAGTAGATATCATAACAAATTTTTCTACTTTGTACTTTACAGCTAAGTCTGCTACTGTTTTAGTACCTTTAATATTACACAATATAGCTTCAGAAGGGTTGTTTTCCATAATTGGCACATGCTTGTAGGCGGCCGCATGAAACACTATATCAGGAGTAAACTCAGCAAATACTGATTCCATTCTGTCATCGTTGGTTACATCAGCAATTACCATTTTTAAATTAAGTGAACCTTTTAATGGTTCCAGTTCATTGGCTATATCATATAAGGCTGACTCAGCTTGATCGATCATCATCACGGCCTGGGGCTGGTATTGCACTACCTGACGACAAAGTTCACTACCAATAGACCCGGCAGCTCCGGTAATAAGCACCTTCTTATGCTTCAGTTCCTGAATAATATTGTTATTCTCTAGCTTTATACTTTCTCTTCCTAATAAATCTTCAATGTTAATTTCCTGGAACTGGCGATAACTTAATTCACCTTTTACCCAGTTTTCTACTGGTGGAATAGTGCGCACCTTGGTATTCGATTGCAAGCAAACATCTACAATTTCATTCTTCCTCTTCAGGGTAAGGTCTTGTATGGAAATAATTACTTCTTTGGCACTACATTGCTTAATCAGCTCAGGCAGTATTTTAGCATTATGTATTTTTACCCCCTCAATACTTTTGCCTACCTTCCGTTTATCATCCTCAATAAATGCTGCTACTTTATGATTAATCGTAGTATCCTGGTCAATAATGTTTTTGGTAATACGACCAAATTTACCTGCACCAAAAATAATTACATTATTTTTCTTTTGAATTGCATTGGTATAATAGGTAAAAATATATTTAACGGCAAAGCGATAATAAAAAAGGAAAATAACCGCGTTGAAGTACCCAATAACAATTACTGACAGTGGCAATAAGTTGTAATTGAACTCATTCCAAAAAAGCAAGTTGCCAATAAATACAAAAATAGAGGCCAGTGTGGTGGTATATATAATGCGCAAACCATCCTGCAAACTTGTATAGCGAATGATACCTGTATAGCTACGTGTAACAAATAAGGCCAAGCCGCCACAGACAGTAAAAAGCAAACTGCCTTTAATCATATTGCTTTCCAGCACGGCAGAAATATCGAAATTAAATCTTAAAACATAAGCTAGTATGCTGGAAATAAAAAAAATGAAAAGATCAATTACGATGATAATCCATCTTGGCAGAATGCGTAAGCTTTGAATAAACCTAACCATATACATTATCTCAAAAAAATTTTTTGCAAATTAGAAATATTTGAGCAAATTAAATAATTAAAAACATCTAAATAATTGCCTGATGAATTGGACTAAAGAAAATCAATAATAAATAAACCAAATTAACGAATCCTTTACTATAGAGGCATTTATCTGAAAAAAAAATAATACTCGCTCAGTATTTCTTACAAGTTGTTAATGAATCTTACATTAAAGGTAAAGAAAAAAACTTATTAGATAAAAGCTATTTTTAAAAATTTTTAGATAAAATTATAATATAGTTACTTAATAATTACCATGTCACCATAAATAAGTAAGACTATAATTACAAATGAGTAATCAAATATTACGTGTTATTAATTACTAGTAAAAAAGCGTTTTTTATAAATTTTACGCTTTTAATTAAGTTTCTAATACTTTTTTAATTGATAACTATTAAAATTGTTTCTTAACAAGAAATAAGGGATCAGTCAGAAAAATGTAGCCACATCAATAATCTATAAATTTTGAAAACATCTCAATTAAGAGGCTTTCGAATTTGCCTTTTTTACAGCCACTAGCCTGCGTATCCCTAATCCTGCTCCACCAAGTAAAAGCCATAATACTCCACCATCGAGTGGAATTTCTAAAGCATCTAAACAAGCCATACATGCTGGCCCACCACAATCTGGATTACATTCGGCAAAGCATGGATGAGAACTATCTGTACATTGTTCAGGTTGGGCTTTGCCTAACATACTCATAAGGCAAAACAACATCACCAATATTAATCTCTTCATTATCTAATTATCAATTTTTTCCCAACTACTTCTTCATTATATTTTACGTTATACAAATAAGTACCTGAGGGTATTTTGTTTAAATTAAGGTCAAAATAATTTACTCCGGATTCAAAATATGCCTCATTATTCAATATAATCTTACCATTAATGTCAAGCACCATGAGCTCTACTTCGCCAGCTTCAGGTAAACTAAACACTACCCTGGTCTCCTCCCGGGCAGGATTTGGATAGTTTTGCAATACTTCAAAAGCATTGTTTTTTTCACCAACATTAATAGCGCTGGCAATTAAATTTACCGTTGATAGTGTATTACTATTATCTACTGCAATTGCTTCTTGGCTATCTAGTGATAACAAAATTTCTTCCCCGGTATTCGCCAATACTTCAAATCGCAGTTTTATTAATTGCATTAGCTCCGCAACCGTTAAACCATCATCTTCCTGATTTAGATACATTAATTGCAACTTACCTTTATCCAACAATTCAGCGTTAATATGAAGATTTTCTATTCCTTCAATGTATTCTAGTAAAGCTAACTGTTTTGGATCCCACGATAGTATAAAATGAAAGCCCATTATATCATTAACAGGTTTTACCATCAGCGGAAGATTAAGTATATCGCCACTTATAGCATAATTAGGATCTGTTGTTATAAAGAGCGCTTGATCCGAAGCAGACAACTTTGAATTAAAATAACCTTCATCATATTTACCAAGAGGTATTCCTGTAAAATGCACCTCTTTGGCTACATCGCTTTGGATAGTTGCTGAAGTAGGCAACGGCCAAATATTGTCAGGATCAAAGGAGTCATCATGAATAAAAGTCCAGTTTCCCGCACTATAATCACTTTGATAGAAATAATTATCTATCATGGCTGTTACATCTTCATTATTCAAGTTCATATCCCCGTTTACATCTGCAGCTATCTTCATATAGGGAGCGCTTATATTCACCTTGCCTAAATTATGCAAGTGGCTTAAAAGAATATCCTTAAAGGAGGTAGCGTTAAATCGTGTTAAGCTAGGCTTGATAGAGAAGCTTTTCCATCTTTCCACTTCAAGTTGGTAGGCTCCGCTATCATTGGAATTAGCAATTAATTTTTGCCCTGCTTGGTTTTCAATTGCCAACTCAACTGCTGGTATTATTTCAGATTGGGCATTTTTTATAATCCCACCCAGATTTACAAAATTGCGTATAAATAAAAGTTGAAAACGATTGTTTCCTTGGGAGGCTTCTTCGTCATTAACTTCAAATTCGTATTCAAGCACCTCATTTACTGGTACGGTCACATTTGAGTAATTGTCTTTTAAGTAAATAGAAGCTTTATTATTGAAAGTAATTAGTTGATCAAAGGTAAGCGTATATTTACCTTTTATACCTGTAAATTTTATCGCCACGCTATCATCTTGCGCCAAAGCAGGAAGAGTATTGAAAACCATAGGCTGTCCCTCTGGCAAAGTGGTAGCAAGATTAAATTGCGAACCATTAAGTTTATATGCATCTAAATTTAAATCAAATCCTTTACTGGCATTGGGTCTAAACCTTAGTACAGCTTTATCTTTTCTGCCTGTTTGATTCTGAGCAAGTATTATAAGCTCATTTTCGGGTTCTGTTTGTCTGAAAAAAGAAGGATTGTCTGCATTTTTAGCATCTTCATTTACTGACATTTCCGGAGATGCACCAATCGCGTGTACAAAAAATCCTTGTCCTGAAGCGATACTTGCCGAAGTAGTTGACATGTCATAAGTAGTATATGAATAATTAGCGCCATCCCATACGTAAATCATTCCATTTACAGAACTATTCATGGTCCAATTAGCAGCGTTCATACTTATTTCGCTAGGATATGGATTTGAAATTAAATTCCAACCTTCATCTGAAGCACTGACTCCCGCTCTATCAGTATAACTTAAAGTAAAGTCGAATGCTTCGGTGCCTGCTGTATTCGTTTGATCCGTGCTATTACCCACTACAGATAATCCCCTATTGTCATAAGTCATTGACCCGGAGGTAAAGTTTGATGAAAACAACAGCAATTGAACTCCCTGGCCAGGATTAATAACCGTAGAGGCATTGGTTACAGCCTCAAATTCTCCAGTTGATTGATTGTAAAGATTTACCGTGGGATAAGCTGATGGTAGTCTGGTATCAACTCCTTGTATTCTCATATCATCGATCCACTCAGCTACTGTTTGACTTTTTACAGGAGTGCCTAAATTGAACCATCCTACACTACTCTTCACCAGTGTATGCGCTGTAGTAACCTCGCCATTTAAAGTGGCACCGGCTTCTACTTTAGCTATACGAGCAGTTCTGCTGGTATTTGATAGTAATTGTAGTATGCCTGAATTACTCGCGCCATCTGCATCAAAATTTGTATTGGCTTGTAATTTTAAGGTGTTCACCAGATCAACCTCACCTTCTATTCTTACCCCATCCGCCGAAGTATTATTGGTAGTAAGATCGAATAAAGTAGTAGTACTGCTACCCCTGATTTCCTGCAAAGCTGTACCATCGGTTAATAAGGTGCCATCAGTGGCTGTAAAGCTTCCGTCATTGATCCAGTCGCCGGCCAGGCTAATATCATACCAGGTAGCAGCACCATCGTAATTGGTAAATGCAATTCCTGACCCGATGGTAAGGTCGTTATCAATGTCAAGATCTGATAATAATACCCGAGACCCTCCACCACTCATGGTAAGATCGTGAAAGTTGCCACCAGTAATGGTTTGAGTAGTGGCACCATCAAGATTTACGGCGTACTGGTTAGGAGTAAATGTTCCGGTATTGTTCCAGTTCCCTGCCAGGTTAATATCCGCGTTAGCTGCAATAGAACTGGTATTATCTAAATTGCCAGCCACATCTAGCAAGCCGGAACCGGCATTTCCAACATTTACTGTTCCTGAATTGATCAGGTCCGCTAAAATATTGGCTGTATAAATATCGCTATTAAAGGTGGCGCCTGCTTCTATTGTCACATCATTATTGGCTGTAAAACCAGAAAGCAAGCTTTTGTCTCCGCTTCCGCTGAATATAACGGTATTGAAAGCATTTCCGTTGGTTGATATGGTCTGAGTAGTAGTTCCGTCAAAATTTACTGTTTCAGTGCCGGAAGTGAACGTACTTCCGGTATTAAAAATCCAGTTTCCTGCAATAACTATGTTATTATCATTGGTTACTAAGGTAGCACCATCATTTGCTGTAAGATTACCATTTATATCGATCTCGTCTAATAAACTAATTGATTCCGGTGAAGTTGGCGTCATGATTAAATTATTAAAAGATTCGCCATTAGTGGTAATATCCTGGCCAATATCTCCATCTAAAATCACAGTTCCATTGCCAGGCGTGAAGGTAGCGCCACTGTTAAGCCAATTGCCTGTCAGGTTGATAGTAAAATCTGCAACATCCAAGGTGCCTCCAGATAAATCGACATTGCCATCGACATCAAAATTGCTCGCCAAGGTTTTGGTACCGGTTCCCTCGAAAATTACATTGGAGAATGATTGGATACTTGGATTGGCATTGTTTGTTTGCAGCGTTTGAGCACCACTACCACTAAAATGCACTGTAACGCCTATAGAGGCATTATCTGTAGAGTTATTGGTCCAGTTTCCATTTACATAAATGGGAGAATTAGTACCGGTTATGCTCGATAAGGTGCCATTGGTTATTACATTATTAAAAGTAATATTGTTAGACCCAGAAATTACCGTAGCAGCAGTAAAAGTTACCGTGCTTGTCCCGGTATCAAACGAGCCATTATTAATCAGGCTATTGGCAACAGATACATTATTACTTCCTGCTGATAAGGTACCATTGCTAATTTGTAATTGGTTGGCCACGTTTAGACCTCCTGTTAAAGTGATGGTATTGCCAGATCTGTCAACATTGAGTTGATATAGATCAATAGCAGCTAAACTGGTATTGGCAGAGCCGTTTAAATTGAGTATGGCGCCGGTTAGGTTTCCTGTTAAGCTTCCGGAGCTGTAAGTAATATCATTATTAATAGTGAGAATATTATCACCAATTGACAATGATCCTGCACTCAAATTAAGAAAACGATTGACAACAATATCACCTGTAAGTGCAACACCTGCTGAATTACTTATGGTCAAATCGTAAAAATCAATGTCCGGGATATTTTGAGCAACAGTACCATTGAAGTTGACTACGCTGGTAGCTGGATTGTAAATGGTGGTGGCAGTGGCCGCGCTGAATACACCCGAAATTGACATCGTACCTATTAAAGTTACGGTACCACTTCGATCAGTGACCGTAAGATTATCATACTGAATGCCGGCCACATCCTGATTACCAGATCCATTGAAGTTGAAAGTACTTCCGCTTGTATTGTAAGTATTGGTACCGGAAATTGTAAAATTTCCGGCTATACCTATGGTTCCTGAAAAATCATAAGTTCCGCCATTAGTTAGACTCAAGTTGAAATAATTTTCACTGGGAACAGCTTGTGTAGTACCGGCTCCATTGAAATTGATGGTGCTTCCAGCTCCACTGGAAGAAAATGAATGGGCCACGGCATTAGTAGTAAAGGTATTGGCAATATTAACGGTACCTGCCGAAAATATTTTCGATCCTCCTTCGGTAGTTAAATTGCCATAACTACCCAGTAAAACAGTTTGACCATCGGTAGCTTGCGCGAATTCTACAGTTCCTGTATTGCTACTCGCGATTGATCCTGATCCTATAGATGTATTGCTAAGCAATCGCAAAGTATAGGTATCAATATTTAAAACACCGGCGGTTAATGCAAGTGTACCGTCCAAAGTAACATCGCCGGTAAGATTACATCCGGCGGCGTTATTAATTGTTAAGTTGTTATATTCCAGCGTAGCAACTGATTGTGTGGTAGTTCCATTGTATTCGAAAGTATTTCCGGTTACCGTGTAATCAATTATTCCAGTAGCATCATTGGTGAAATCACCGGCTAACCTTATGGTTCCACTTCCCAGGGTTATGGTTGCACTGGTACGACTACCGGTTATGGTCAGGTTGTTGTAATTGAAAGGAGTAATGGTTTGACTAGCTGATCCATTATAAATAAAGGTGTTGCCGGATGTAGCATAAGCGCTAATTCCCGTGGCATTATTAGTAAAAGCACCTGATACACTTATATTGCCAGAAGCCAGGGTAAGCGTACCGTTATTTTTATTATTAGAAATAATCAAATCATTGTAATCCAATGCTGCAATGGTTTGGCTGGTAGTGCCATCGTATTCAATAGTGCCGCTAATGGTAACTGTATTGCCATTGGTGATAAAATCGCCTGAAACAGAAGCGGAGCTCATGTTCCGATCACCCAGATCAGAAAAAGTGAGGTCGTGATAAGCCAGGTCAGGCACCGTTTGGGCTCCACTGCCACTAAACTCCACTTCCCCGGTGGCCATGTTGTGACTTGCAGTACCCGGAGTAAATGTACCGGTAATATTAACCAAACCGTTAGGAAATTGCTTGACGTTATTATTGCTAACTAAGTTGGCATAGGTACCGGCAATTATGTTTTGATTATTGGTAGGCTGATTATAGTACACAGTACCGCTAGAAGCATCTAACGTGCCTGAGCTTAGGCTAGGATTGCTAAGCAGGGTTAAGTCATTGCTCTGGATATTGAAGACACCATTGGTAAGTGTCATCACTCCATTGACTGTAAGCGAAGTAGTATTTTTTTGTAACCCATTGGTGTTGTCAAGGGTCAGATCATTAAGTTCTGATACTGAAGCCGGGATAAACACTGAGCTGGCAGACCCGTTAAAGATTAAATTCGAATTGGTAGTAGTAGCAAGATTGGTAGCTGCACCTGTACCGGCAATAGCATTTCCGGAAAGGGTAAGGGTGTAGTTACTTACGGCAAATGTTCCGTCTGACAAAGTTAAAGTACCTGCTACTTCCAGACTGGAAGCCATGGTGATTGTGCTTGAAGCTCGGTTGATAGTTAGGTTGTTCAATAACTGGTTACTAGCGGCAAATGCTAAAGAAAAGTCTCCTGAACCATTTATCGTTAAGTCAGAGGAAGAAGTACCGGCGATATTTCCTGATGTAATTGAAATCCCCGATTCTAAAGTGAGGCTTCCACTATTCAAATTAAATGTACCTGATTGCAAACTTAGATTATTATTAACGGTTAAATCAGATTGCAAATTTACGGTAGCAGAGGATTTATTAATTGTAAGGTTTCTTAAGTTAGTATTCCCGCTGAAATATAAACTAGAGACATTAGAAGTACCTCCTAGCGTAAGATTTGAATTGACAGAGCCGGACAGTGAACCACTGGTGCGAGTGATATTTCCATTGATGGTAACAGTTTGACCTGCAGAAGATGCTAATTGTAATATTCCTGAAGTTAAAGTTAAGTTTCCGTTTATTGTAGGTGATAAAGATATTGTTTTAGTTCCGGTACCGGCAATTTCTAGGTTACCATATGTTTTATTCGAAATGGTTTGAGTTCCTCCTCCATAAATTATTGTTGATGTACTACCTAAGACACCTAATGGAGGGATGGTAGAATTATCTATTTGGATTGTACCTCCATTTTCAACATCGATATTTTCTCCTGAATATGAGAAAGATGAAGGAATAGTTAATTTAGCTCCATTTTTTATAGAAACCCGGGCATCCGTACCATCAACAGTCCACGCTGCATTTATTGTGTTTGATGTACCATTCGAGATATTAAAAATTGCATTGGCCTCGTTAAAACTGCCAGGAAGAGTGCCTGAGCCGTCAGTATTTGTTCCCCAATTATTAATATCATTTAGATTTGAATTGGAAACATTATAGTAGTCTACGTTTGTAACAAGAGTACCCTCAATTACAACGTCATCTATGTAGTATTCTCCATTTCCTGAGATGCTTGTTATCCTAAAACTTATTCTAATATCTGATAAGTTTTCTGCACCATTTCCAAGTATATGAGTGTTTGAAGACCAGGTATTTGAACCAAGTGAATTAACAGGCTCATAAGTAAAAGAACTTCCTCCATCAGAATACCCGATTTCTAAAGCATATATAAATCCAATAAAATCATTTTTATGGTTCCATTTAACGGTAATATTGGATAAATCAACTGTTGAAATCGGTCCATTGGAGGGATTTAATGTCAATGTATGACCGGAAGCATTTAGTAAAGCGAGGGCGTTGCCTCCTCCGGAAGCACCAGCATTATTACTGGGATTGGTGTTATTTTCTGTCCAGTTAGAATTTGAAGCAGTCCAATTACCTGTAGCAGTATTAGCGCCAGAAAATGAAGCAGGATTACCGAATGTTTCTTCAAATAAAGTAACTTGAGCAAATAATTCATTCACCCCATCACCCATCATTAAATTAAATAATAAACCCAAAAATAAAATTTTCAATGCTCCTGGCTTCATGTCAATTATTCATTAATTTTTTCTGATATGCAAATATAAACAGGCTGGTTGCAATCTAAGACTTAATTTAGCAAATTATATTTTTTAACGCTTTGCCTTATAATTATATAAAATATCACCTGGCTGTGCCTTGTGAAGGTTGCTCCCTAAAATTCTGCATTTAATGCAAAAATATATTTGCTTTTTCATATTAAACCTTATGCCCTTAATTAGTGCTAACTGCTAAAGGTAACCTGTGTTTTAATATAAAAAAAGATCAACGTATGTTTTTATCTAAAATATAATGTTTTGTCGCAATTATAAATATTTATACTCAATTTATACTCATAAAAATCCACAAATTCAGCGTATATAATTAACATTTTATTGTTTTTAGCAAATCAACCTTATTATACACTATTTATTTTATATTATAACTTTTGTTAGAAAAATGAAATGCTCCTGCATTTATCCATACCACAATGCAAACTTCAATAATGCTACAATTACTTATCTTTCCGGTATTTCGCTAATTTAGCAGCAAATAAAAGATTTTCCATGCAGGATTTATATTTTAAACACCCTAAATTTCACGTTGCATTAGATTGCATCATTTTAGGTTTCGATGAAAATGAACTAAAACTTTTACTTATCAAGCGCGGCTTTGAGCCTGAAATTGGCAAATGGTCACTGATGGGCGGGTTTTTAGGCGATCAGGAAAGCCTGGATCAGGCAGCCAGACGTGTATTGAAAAGCTTAACCGGCCTTACCAACGTTTTTATGGAGCAAACCTATACCTACGGCACGCCCGAAAGGGATCCTGTAAGCCGTACGCTTTCAGTGGCTTATTACGCTCTTATTCGTACCGATTTGTACGATCAGCAAGTGGCTGCTAACTATGGAGCCAAATGGTTTTCAATTAATGATATCCCGGCATTAATTTTTGACCACAACCAAATGGTAAAACAAGCGCTGGAAATGCTGCAACTGAAAAGCAAAACAAAGCCAATCGGTTTTGAACTGCTACCGGAGCGTTTTACAATACCACAAATCAGGAAGCTTTATGAGGCTATTGACCGGCAGGAATTGGATCACCGAAACTTTAGCAAAAAAGTAAAAGCCATGCCCTGGCTCAAAAAACTTGATATAAAAGACAAAAGTAATTCGAAAAAAGGAGCTTATCTTTATGAATTTGACCCTATAATTTACAAAAGACAACAAGCCGACGGCATCAACTTTTCAATTTAAATAAGCTGGGAATAATCATAATAAACAGCCTCAACATTTCTTCCTATCTACCATTCACATTTTCATTCTGGGTAGCGGGCTTACATCCATTGAGGCAAATTCTCCTTGTAAATAACGATAGTAGCCAGCCATGCCAATCATGGCAGCATTATCCGTACAATATTCGAAGCGAGGTATAAAATATTGCCAGTCATATTTTACCGATAAGTCTTTAATTGTTTTTCGTAGTCCGGAATTGGCTGAAACTCCTCCGGCAATTGCAATTTGATTGATACCAGTTTGTTTAGCAGCTTTCACCAATTTTTTCATCAGCATGTCTATCAATGCTTGCTGCACGCTAGCGCAAATATCGGCCATATTCTTATCTGCAAATTTTTCATCAAGCTTATGTTGATCTCTCAAAAAATAAAGTACAGAAGTTTTGATGCCACTGAATGAATAATCGAGATCGGGCATTTCTGTACGTGGGAAATCAAATGCTTTGGGGTTCCCAATCTGGGCCAACTTGTCTACCTGTGGGCCACCAGGGTAAGGCAGGTTTAGCATTTTAGCGGTTTTGTCAAAGGCTTCCCCTACTGCATCATCGCGGGTTTGACCGATCACTTCCATTTGTAAATAATCTTTTACCAGCACTATTTGGGTATGACCACCACTTACTGTAAGGCATAAAAAAGGAAATTGGGGTTTGGGATCTTCAATAAAATGAGCCAATACATGGGCTTGCATGTGGTTTACCTCCACTAAAGGAATATTCAAACCCAAAGCCATACTTTTAGCAAAGGAGTTGCCCACCAGTAATGCTCCTAAAAGTCCAGGACCCCTGGTAAAAGCAATGGCGTTTAGCTCGCTTTTACCTATCTTTGCCTCTAGGAGTGACTGATGAATGACCGGAACAATATTTGCTTGATGAGCCCTAGAGGCAAGTTCGGGTACTACACCTCCAAATTTTTGATGAATTGTCTGGTTAGCTATAATGTTTGAAAGCACTTTTCCGTTGCTTATAATAGCGGACGATGTTTCATCACACGAAGATTCAATTGCTAATATTGTAATATCCATCATATTTGAAATGGTTTGACAAAAGTAAACTTGCCAGAATAAAAAGCCTGGCAAAATTTCTCACTACCACTGCGGCGGTATTGATATTGCTATTGCTATTGATAAGTCTGCTTTTGCAAATTCCGGTTATTCAAACACAGGTAGTAAAGAGAATTACTGCAAGTTTATCAAAAAAACTGGAAATGCCAGTTAATATCGAATCAGTTCATATTGCCTGGTTCGATGAGGTGAAGCTACACGATATACTTATTCGTGACCCTTATCAAGATACACTTATTTACGCGGAAGACATCCTGATCGATTTTCATTTGGGCAATGTACTGGATCAGCGAATTACTGCTTTTGATTTGGCAAAAGTAGAAAATGCTGTGGTGAAAGTACGAAAAAATAATCCTGAAGACGATGTGAGCATGACTGTGTTTGCTCGAAATTTAAGAGAACTATTTAAATCGCCTCCGGGTGGTGAAAATAATAAGAAAAAGCCATTTCGAATAGCCTCATTATTTTTGAAAAATTCGAGATTTTCATTGATAGACAATACCAAAGACTCTCTTAGTGATCGCTGGGATTTTAATCATTTCACTTTAGAAAATATCAATGCCCGCTTAAGCGAAATGATTGTAATCAATGATACTTTTCAGATAAAAATACATAAGCTTACCGGCAATGATCAATCTACAAAATTCCCTATTCACAATTTAGCTGCTCGTTTTCGCTTTTCGCAACAAGCCATGGAGTTAAAGGACTTGAGTCTGCAAGCAGGACAAAGTGAATTTAACAACGATCTCACCTTTTTGTACGATGGATCAGCCAATCTTTCTTATTTCAACGATAGTGTTACAGTCAAGAGCAATTTGCAAGATGCCACTTTCCATTCAAAGGATCTGGGGCTTTTTGCTCCTTATTTCAAACAATTCGATGAAGATTATCACCTTTCGGGAAATGTAGATGGCAAAGTAAGTCAGTTTTCATTGTCTGATTTTAAATTAAAATTTGGCTATAGCCTATTAGCCGGCGATCTGGAAATGAATGGCTTACCTGAAATAGCGGAAACCTTTATCTTTCTCAATGTAAATCAGTCTAATATCAGGGCTATTGATCTTCAAAAATACATCGAACCTAAAGTTTATTCTAAAATAGATGCTTTCGGAAATATTCTTTTTACCGGTCGTTTCCTGGGCTTTGTAGATGACTTCGTAGCCAATGGTGATTTTAAAACTAATTTAGGAAACTTAACCTCCGACATAAATTTAAAATTATCTGAAGATAGGGTCAATAGTACCTACAGTGGAGGACTGAAGTTGGATAAGTTTAACATTGGTGAACTGATAGGCAATGACAGCCTGATTCAGAGGGTAAGTATGAATGGTCAATTAAGCGGAAAAGGGTTAACTGAAGAAACCGCTGATTTAAACCTTAACGCGGTTTTTCAGAGGCTGGATATAAGAAATTACAGCTATAGCAATATTGTAACCAGTGCCCGGTTTGCCAAAGAATTGTTCATAGGAAAATTGACCATAAATGATAAAAATATAAAGCTTAGCACCAATGCTTTAATTGATTTGCAAAGGCAAAACAAGATACTAAAAGTTTCTGCCGAAATTGATTCCATGCATTTGCAACCATTGAACCTAAGCCAAAAGCCAATGACATTATCTACCAAGGCCAATATTAGGTTGAATGGCTTCCAACTGGATAGCTTACTGGGCGATATTTATATCAATGATTTTTACATAAGTCAAGAAAATCAAAAACTGAATATTGATAGCATTGCCATAATTGCTCAAAAAAATCAAGATGAGCGCCTTCTATTAGTAAATTCACCAAACTTTAACTTTACAGCTGCCGGTGACTACAATATATCTCATGTTGCAAAAGACATATCCCGGCAGCTGAAAGAATATAAATTGCGAATAAAAAATAAAAAGGAAGAATTAGATAGTTATTATGCCAATAAGGACACTATTCCCAAAAGTAATTTTTATGTAAAATATAATCTGGAAATAAAGGATATTAATCCTATTCTTCAATTATTTGCGCCCTCGGTCGAGTTATCCAGAAACACCAATATTGAAGGAGTTTACATGGGTGGCTATACCTCGTTATTTAGCATAAAAAGTAACCTTGATTCGATAAGGTATGGTAAATACTTGCTACTTGGCAATGAATTAGATATTCATACCTTTAAAAATTTCAACTCTCCGGAAATCACTGCTGATGCACAAATTCAATCGGCCTATCAGCATTTTGGAGGGAAGCAAAGCACTGATAGCATGCAGCTGAATTTGCTTTGGAATGAAAATCATATTGATTTGAAATTTGATATAGCCCAAACCAATAGTGATAACTACTTGGATCTGATCGGGCAAATTGATTTTCTGCCAGATAGAACACAAATCCACTTTGATCCTTCCATGCTGTACATATTAGAAAAGGAATGGCACTTTCAGGAAAACAATAAAATAATAATTGCCCAGCGAGAGGTTACTTTCGAAAACTTCAAAATGTCTCATCTGGAGCAAGATATTTCTTTGTCTGGTAAAGTATCAGAAAATGAAAACGAAAAACTAGTGGTTGATATTCATAATCTACAACTCGATGTACTTAATACTTTGCTTGATCGCAAACATCAGGGTGAAATAGAAGGCAGCTTACTGATCAGTAATTTTTACAAAGGAATAATAGTAGAAAGCGATATAACAGTAGATAGCTTGAGACTCAACAATTTTTTAATCGGCAATTTACACGGTCAGTCTTATTGGGATAATAAGCTAGGCCGGCTCAATGTAGCTGCTGACCTATTTAGAGAGGGCAGCAAAAAAATAGCACTGGCAGGATACCTGGAGCCAAAAAGCAATCAACAAATACATGCTTATGCTTATTTAAATGATGCAAACTTAAGTATGGTCGAACCTTTTACCGTTGATTTTTTCAGCAACTTGCGAGGAGAAATAGATGGTGAATATCAAATAGAAGGCACCTTATCTGAGCCATTGATCACCGGCAAGGGTAGTTTAAACAAAGGTAAAGTAACCGTGAACTACCTGAATACCACTTACGATTTTGATGCAGACTTAAAATTTGATCGCCAAACCATGCTCATCAGTAGTATGACCTTGTATGATGAAGACAAAAATATAAGCAACCTAAAAGGTACCATAAAACACAATAAGTTGAAAGATTTTCGGCTGGATGTAGGAGGTACACTCAACAATTTTAAAGTGCTGAACAAATCGGCCAAAGATGGTGACATGTACTATGGAGTAGCCAAAGTTACCGGCGATATTCGCTTTTATGGGCCAATAGATAACCTGACCATTTCGTCTCAAGCTACAACCAATCGGGGAACACGGTTTTTTATTCCTCTCAGCGAAACTGCCAGCGTGGAACAGCAGGATTTTATTCAAATAATAAATAAAAAAGATAAAAAATTAGCGGAAGTAGCAAAAGATGTGAAAGATGTAGATTTGAAAGGCTTAAATCTGGATTTTGACCTGGATGTAACCCCTGATGCTTACTGTGAAATAATATTTGACTTAACTGCCGGCGATATTATTCGTGGCCGGGGAGATGGTAAGCTGAAGATGCAAATTAATACTGAAGGGGATTTCAACATGTTTGGGCAAGTAGAAATATTGGAAGGAGCTTATAACTTCACCCTTTACAACGTGATCAATAAAGAATTTGATATTTTACCTAACAGCACCCTTACCTGGTCTGGCGATCCATTCAAAGCCGATATGGACATAAAGGCTTCCTATAATCAACTGGCATCGCTTACGCCTTTATTTGAAGATACTACCTTCCAAAACTTAACCGAAGTGCGCAGAAAGTACCCAGCCAAAGTATTGCTCAACTTGCAGGGAGACTTGATGTCGCCCGAGATCAATTTTGATATTGAAATTGAAAATTACCCTAATACAATATTGGTAAACAGAGGTGGTGGAGCCGAAGCATATTCGCTTGCAGCTCGAATGGACGCGTTTGAAAATACTTTGAATAATGATGAACAGGAGCTTAAACGACAGGTATTTTCATTGATGGTGCTGCGGCGTTTTTCGCCGGAAAATTCGTTTAACGTAAGTGGTTCATTTGGAAATAGTGTAAGTGAGTTTATCAGTAACCAGTTAAGTTATTGGGTAACACAATTTGACGAAAACCTGGAAATAGATGTTGACCTTGGCTCCATGGACGACGAAGCTTTTAACACTTTTCAGTTACGGTTAAGCTATACATTTATGGAAGGTAGATTACGTATTACCAGGGATGGGGGCTTTACCAATCAGCAAAACCAACCCGACATTACCAGCATAGCCGGCGACTGGACGCTGGAGTATTTTTTAACGGCCGATGGCAAGTTAAGGGTAAAGATGTACAATAGAACTAATTTTAATAATTTTGACCCGGGCAACGAAGCCAATGCCACAACTACTGCCGGCTTTAGTTTAATGCATACCGAAAGTTTTGATAAAGTGGTAGAGCTTTTCCAAAACTCAAGAAAACAAAACAGAAATAACAAGGAAGATGAATCTGCCAATTCAGATGCTAAAAAAGAAGAAGATCTTGACCCTTTTACAAAAAAGTAGATTTGTTTTTCTTGTACTTGCTTTATGTCAAAATATTTGTTCACCAGGTATCGCTACTGCTCAGGAGAACCCTGATACGCTAAATCACCAAAAATTAAAGTTACTCATCATTGGAACCGCTGTTGGCAACGCGGCTACTATGGCAGCATTGGGTAGTATTTGGTATGCTGATCAGCCAAGTCAAAAATTTACCTTTTTTAATGACAGCCGAGAATGGAAGCAAATGGACAAGATTGGCCACGCCTTTTCTTCTTATTACATCAGTGATCTATATTATAAAGCTTTACAAGGAGTAGGGTTATCTAGCAATAAATCTAATTTATGGAGTGCTCTCACAGGATTTTTATTAGTCAGCCAGGTAGAGGTATTTGATGGTTTTTCGGCCGGTTATGGTGCTTCGTGGAGTGATATAGGTTTTAATGCTGCCGGTGCAGCATTGGCTTTTACTCAACATCGTTATCTTGACAAGCCCTTTATTTATCCTAAATATTCTTTTCAAAGAAGCTCATTGGCTAGTATAAGACCATCATTGCTGGGCAAGGGATTGCACGAAGAATGGATAAAAGATTACAATGGTCAAACCTATTGGTTGTCATTCGACATGCATCAAGCATGGTCGCCTTTTCCTCGCTGGCTCAATATAGCCGTCGGATATGGAGCTCACGATATGATTTTTGCAGATGACCTGGCCAATATTAACGCTGGATATAATCCCTACCGGCAGTATTTTCTCTCAATTGATTTTGACTTTAGTTACCTAAAAACAAACAGTAGTTTACTCAATACGCTTATATACTTTGTCAACATGATTCATCTACCGGCTCCGGCAATAGAGTTTAACCGCGTGGGTGGATTTCAATGGCATTGGTTGTACTTTTAAAAAACTTGATAAATGAACATAGGAGATAAAGTCCGTTTTCTGCACGGACAAGAAGAAGGTATTGTCAGAAAATTTGGTAACCATGGTATGGTAGACGTAGAAATTGAAGATGGCTTTACGATACCTGCTCTGGAAAAAGATTTGGTGGTAATCGCTAAGGATGAAAATAGGCACTTCAAAAAAAGTGAACCTACTACTAAAAAGAAAGATAAAGAAGCACCGGTGCGAGAAGCTTTTTCGGAAAGAGGATTATTTATAGGGTTTAAATCGATAAATGACAAAATCGTATCCCTTTATTTTATCAATAATTCTGATTATGATATCATGTATTCGCTCAGTACTTTAGAAAAAAGCCAGCAGCACTACGGTTTGAGCAGCGCATACGTGCCACCCAGAGAGTACAATAAAATCACGGATTGGCAATTGAGGGATTTTGACAAATGGCCTTCTCTGGCTTTTCAAATATTGTTTCACAGGGCAAGATATTTTACTCCTAAGGCACCATTGATTAAATCCATTAACTTTAAAGCCGCTACTTTTTTTAAAAAGAAAACAGAATTGCCTTTACTACAAAGTAGCGGTTACTTACTGCAAATAGATGCCGATACCAAGCCTGTAGATTTGGAAAAAGTAAAGGAGGGCATGTTTCAGCAGCCTTCTAACACTACTATTACAAAAAATGAATTGCCTGAAAAGGAAGTTGATTTACACATTGAAAAACTTTCTTCTCAGCATTCAACTATGAATAGGGAAGATATTTTGAGATTACAGTTGTCTGTTTTTGAAAAGAAACTCGATCAAGCCATTGCCGCGGGATACAATAGCATCACGTTTATTCATGGAGTAGGCAACGGTGTGTTGAGAGATAAAATACATAAATATTGCAGCCAACTGGAAAATATTCGATTTTTTAAGGATGCCCGAAAAGAGAAGTTTGGCTTTGGAGCCACTGAAGTGAGAATAAAATAGTATTTTCAATAAAATAAAATTATTTTTTTAGTAACTTCGTTTAACAAACCAATCAAAAAAATAAACACAGCAATGATCGAGTTAAACAATTTTATGTCCTTATTCGCTGATGAAATTGATGGGCAATATTCTGAATACAATAAAGAAAAAGCAGTAATCATAGTACCATTAGATCAAAATAGGTATCAAGCTGTACTGGGAACCACTAAAAAATGTGAAGATAATAGTACCTCGGTCAAGTTTACTTCAAAGGTTTGTGAGTTTCATGAAAAAATAGACTTAAAAGAATTAATGAAAAAAAATCACAATTTTGTTTATGGCAAATTTATATTGGTAGAGGGAATACTAAAAGTAGAAGCTTCCGGTAAGATGGACAATGCAGTAGCAGAGCAGCTCAAAGAGATGATTTACGAAGTTGCCAGTTCTGCAGATGATTGGGAATACAAATTAACCGGCATGGATGTGAACTAAACCAACCTTTTTCTATTTACTTTTACAGGAAATAATTAAAATATAAAATAAGATGAATATAAGCTGTCCTATCGCTCCGATATATTCGGTGAGGAAAGTCCGGGCAGCAAAGAGCACCGTACTTCCTAACAGGAAGGTGCAGTGCTGGTAACGGCATTGCAACAGCTAGTGCAACAGAAAATATACCGTCTGCCAGCTGGTGGATAAGGGTGAAAAGGTGAGGTAAGAGCTCACCGCTTGATTGGCGACAATCGAGGCATGGCAAACCTTACGGGCTGAAAGACCAAATAGGCTGTACGATCCGCCTGGCGGGTGTAGGGCTGCTCGTCCTACTTTTGTTTATCACAAATGGTACAGCGGGTAGGTCGTTAGAGCTTGATGGCAACATCAAGAGCAGATAAATGATAGGATTCTGGTGTTTACACCGGAAACAGAACCCGGCTTACAGGCTTATATTTATCTTGTTTTATTCTTTTTCATATCTTTGCAAAAATTTTTTTAAACATGCCTAAGATACTTATTATCGACGACGAAAAAAGCATCAGAACTACCTTACGTGAAATACTTGAATATGAAAAATTTGAAGTAGATGAAGCCAAGGATGGTGAAGAGGGTTTTACCCAGATAAAAAAGAACAACTACGACATTGTACTTTGTGATATTAAAATGCCAAAAATGGACGGCATGGAGGTACTTGAAAAGACTGTAGAAGCAGGCAAAGAAACGCCCATCATTATGATATCGGCTCACGGCACCATCGAAACGGCAGTAGAAGCCACCAAAAAAGGCGCCTACGATTTTATAACCAAACCACCGGACCTGAATCGATTATTACTTACCATTAGAAATGGGCTGGATAAGTCAAATCTGGTGACTGAAACTAAAACCTTGAAAAAAAAGATCCAGAAATCTTTTGACATTGTAGGGGAATCGGACGCTATTCAAAATGTGAAACAAACCATTGAAAAAGTAGCACCCACCGATGCCCGGGTTATGATCACCGGCCCCAACGGAAGTGGTAAAGAACTGGTAGCCAGATGGATACACGAAAAAAGCGCCCGAAGTGGTGGACCTTTGGTTGAGGTAAATTGCGCCGCCATCCCCTCCGAATTAATAGAAAGTGAGTTGTTTGGTCACGAAAAAGGTTCTTTTACCTCAGCAGTAAAGCAACGTATCGGCAAATTTGAACAAGCCAACGGTGGCACCCTTTTTCTTGACGAAATTGGCGATATGAGCCTTTCAGCCCAATCGAAAGTGTTGAGGGCACTGCAGGAAAACAAAATTAGCCGGGTGGGAGGCGATAAAGAAATAAGCGTGAATGTTAGAATTATAGCTGCTACCAATAAAGACCTGAAAGAGGAAATTCAAAATAACAACTTCCGGGAAGACCTTTATCATCGAATCAGCGTAATTTTAATTCATGTTCCACCTTTAAAAGATCGTAAAGAAGATATCCCCTTGTTGGTAAATAAATTTCTTGATGATATAGCTGCAGAATATGGTTCAGCCCGTACTAATATTACCGAGTCGGCTTTGCACGAGCTTCAGCAATACGAATGGACCGGCAATATAAGGGAGCTGCGCAACGTGGTAGAGCGACTGGTAATCATGAGTGATAATGATATTGATTTGGATGATGTGAAAAAATTTGCCGGCTTGGGTTAAAAGCAACAGATAATTAACTTTTGTTATCACCACGCTGCTCCCTCATTAAGGAGGAAAAACTATTCTCATTTCCCAATAGTCTTTCCTGCTTATCCAGATTAAATTTCGCGTTTCACCAAGTCACTTATCTCCTCTTTCTCTTTAGAAATGGCTTTCCTCTTGATCAACGTATAATCTTCTACACCAATTTTATTAAACCAATTCTGCCATAAGTTCATTACCCTGTCCCATTCCAAGTCTTTATCTCTGGGAGAAGCTTCTATCAATATTACTTTAAGGTCGGGCAGTTCATTCTTAATCGCTTGTAGTTTACTTGCATCTTTTCCTACAATAGGATAACCATCGGTAAGGATAAATAAGTAATTTGTGGTTAAAGTATCAGTAGAATAATCTGTTTTTAAATCTTCATAAAAGTATTTCCAAATATCGGCACCATGGTAAGCTTTGGGATCGCGGCTAAAAACAGCCTTTTCATAAAGTGTATCTAAATTGGCCATAAAGGCTTCTCGCCTTTCCTCTTCTTTTTTGCGCCGCTCTACCAGGTTTACATTTTTAATGTTTAGATATAGCCTGTCTTCAAACACATTGGTAGGCAAGCCGTCGCCTCGTTGTGGTGCTATCACAACTTTTAATTCATCACGCGATTTGATGTATAAATCATTGCGCACTTTTTTCTCAAATTGAGTATAAATATGTTGAATAATTTCTTTATCCCGCGCCGGTTGATTTGGCTGTACAATCAGCCGGTCAGAAAGATCGAGCAATACGATATAGTTATGCTTTGGCCTGATTGTTTTTTTCTCGGGTGGCTTTGGCACATTACAAGCACTCAAAACAACAATCATGGCTAATACAAAAACAGTTGTTAATTTCATATTCAATATTTCTTATCCTCTTTTGCTAATTACTTTTACCAATCCCGGCTTTATGCCATGTTTTTCTTCAAAATCTATCTTAACGCTCAAACAACGGTCCTTTATCCCTGCCATAGTTTTTGGAGTCAAATAAGCAAGCCAACCCGATGAAAACTGCTCAATATATTTCTTTAAACTGCCATACATCACCGTACTTAAATCTTCTTGATACATGGCAATTCTTGCTTTTATTTCATCTGCCGGAGTAAGTTTGGCTTGTAGTCTCGCTACATCTTTTTGCAGGTGCTTTATGATCTTTCTTATATTACTCAATATCTTCTTTTTATCCCATTCTTTCATCAGTGAATCGAACAGTATACTCCAAATAATATAAACCAGAAAACCCAATGATAAAATGATGTAGAAAGTAGCACTTTCACTCCAGGCTTCCGTTTCCAAACCCATCAGATCTTTGGCCATGTTTACATTTTTATGAATGATAAAAGCCAATAAAAAATCAACCGCGAATGTAACTCCTACAAGCAAACTGATGTAGAGAATCTTAATATTATGCCTCATTTCCAACAGTATATGAAAAGCCCAACCAAATGCATAAAAAACAAATGGTACCAGAAACAACAAATAATTATATTGGATAGCCTCAGCCAATTCGTAAGGCTGTGGCATAATACTGCCAATACCCACCCCTTGTGCAATGTTTTCGGCTATTTTTTCAAAATCCACATAAAGTGCTTTGTAGGCAGTAGACACGTAAAAGAAAAATAAGTAAATAGACAGCATGCTGAGAATGAACAAGTTAATGCTAAATTTAAGGGGACTAAATGATTCCCTTTTTATTTTTTCATGGTCCTCATTTCTTACTTCTCTAATCTTTAAAATGTCCTGTCGCAGCTCATCAATTTTATCTTCTTTCTCTTTTATTTCCGCTTCTACCTGAGCATTGTTTTTATCAATCTCTTTTTTTTGAGCTTCCAGCTCCTTTATTTGCTGCCGTCTATCTTTCTTTTCTTCATCAGATATGCCCTTGTAGTTTTCCTCTACCAGGTCGCCATTGGCTATTCTGGTAAGAAAAGACTTAAAAAGGTCAGGATCGCCTTTAGCCACACCTGATTTTTCATACCCGTAATCATAAAGACTTACCCTTTCTACCATATGAACGGGTGTTGTAAGTTCAGTGGAATTGTTTGCCATGATATAACTTTAATAATTAGCTTAAAATGAGGTGCAATTTATAAAGGATAAAAGTGGAAATAATACCTGTTTGAGGGCAAACATTACCTTGGTAGGTTAATGCTTAACATCTGCTACCAAGCACAGGTTACTTACCGAAGAAAGAAGAGGCACCATGAAAATTTATAAAGGCATAGTTTTAAAAATAAAGTAATCGCGAAGGCATCTTCTATCATTCTTTTTATTAATTTGGAGGCCGAAATTTTAACAAATACAAACCATGAAACACCTACAAATTTTCTTATTATTCAGTTTATTATCAATGGTGGCTTGCCAGCAAAGCAATAATGATCAACAAAACACCGATGAGGCTAAAACTGCCGATCAAGAATATGAATACCCGTTTTTAAACCCTGATCTCGATATTAATGAGCGTACCTGGGATTTGGTAAACCGTCTTTCTGTAGAAGAAAAAATAGCACAAATGAATTACGATGCTCCCGCCATAGAAAGATTGAACATACCGCAATACAATTGGTGGAACGAATGCTTGCATGGGGTAGCCAGAGCCGGTAGAGCTACCGTATTTCCTCAGGCCATTGGCATGGGTGCTACATTTGATGAAGACCTGATCCACAGAGTTGCAAGAGCTATTTCTGATGAAGCCAGGGCCAAATACAACCTGGCTGTGAAAAAAGACATTCGCATGCGATATTCCGGCCTCACTTTCTGGACACCAAATGTTAATATCTTCCGTGATCCTCGCTGGGGTCGTGGCCAGGAAACTTATGGTGAAGATCCTTACCTTACCAGCCGCCTGGGATCCGCGTTTGTAAAAGGATTGCAAGGTGACCATCCAAAATATTTGCAGGCAGCAGCTTGCGCCAAGCATTACGTGGTACATAGCGGACCGGAAGGATTGCGACACGAGTTTGATGCAGTTTCGACGGCAAAAGATATGTATGAAACTTATCTGCCTGCCTTTAAAGCACTGGTAGAAGCAGACGTGGAGGCGGTAATGTGTGCCTACAACCGCACGAACGGTGAAGCCTGCTGCGGTAGTAAAAATTTATTGCAGGACATCCTGCGAGAAGAATTTGGTTTCGATGGCCACATCGTGTCCGATTGCTGGGCTTTGATCGATTTTCATGATGGCCATAACATTACTGCCGATCCGGTGCAGTCAGCAGCATTGGCGCTGCAAAGTGGCGTAAACCTTAATTGTGGCGATACTTATCCGTATTTAAACCAGGCATTAGCACAAGGTTTAGTTACTGAAGGAATGATTGATAGCACATTGGCGCATTTAATGAAGACCCGCTTCAAATTAGGAATGTTTGACCCGGTGGAGATGGATCCTTTTGCAGATTTAGGCGAAGAAGTGATCAATAGCGAGGAGCACCAGCGGCTTGCTTTAGAAGCAGCACAAAAATCAATCGTGTTGCTCAAGAATAAGAACGATGTACTGCCTTTATCAAAAGATATACCTTATTTATTTATAACCGGACCTAACGCTGCCACTGCCGAAGTGCTGATAGGCAACTACTATGGGCTGAGTAGCAACATGTCCACAATTTTGGAAGGCATCACCGGGGCAGTAAACGACGGCAGCCTGATCCAGTACAAGCAGGGGTTTTTGCTCGACCGCGAAAATGTGAACCCGATTGACTGGACCACCAGCGATGCACAACAAGCTGATGCTATTATTGCTGTAATTGGTATTTCCGGGTTGCTGGAAGGAGAAGAAGGTGAATCTATCTCCTCTCCTACCAAAGGCGATCGCTTTGGCATGAACTTACCTGAAAACCAAATTGAATTTATGCGCCGGTTGCGCAAAGATAATGAGAAACCCATCATTGCCGTGGTTACAGGTGGTAGCCCTATGGATTTATCGGAAATTCACGAGCTGGCAGATGCCGTATTATTTGCCTGGTATCCCGGGGAGAAAGGTGGAAAAGCAGTTGCCGATATCATCTTTGGCGACGTGAATCCTTCCGGAAGGCTACCGATAACTTTCCCCAAATCATTGAGCCAATTGCCTCCCTATGAAGATTACAGCATGGTGAATAGAACCTACCGCTACATGCAAGAACAGCCAATGTACCCTTTTGGATACGGATTAAGCTTTGCTAAGTTTGCCTACCATGATTTAAAATTGAGCAAACAAGAGATACAAAAAGATGGCACTGCAGAGCTCACGGTAACCGTGAAAAACAATAGCAAAATAGCCGGAGAAGAGGTGCTGCAATTGTATGTAAGTGATGTAGATGCTTCTTTCAGGGTGCCTCAACAATCACTTAAAGGCATTAAACGAGTATACCTGGCCGCTGGTGAGTCCAAAGAGATAGCATTTTCTATTGATGCATCAATTCTGGAACAAATTGACATGAAAGGTGAATCTGTTTTGGAGCCTGGTTATTTTAAATTGACTATTGCTGGCAGTGCACCTGTTTCTCAAGCCCGGGAATTAGGCTTATCCTCACCCATCAGTGCAAGTCTAAAAGTGTTGTAGTAGTATCATGGTAAATTTCAATAGCTGATAATCCCAACTGATTATCAGCTATTGAAATTAAGAAATAAGCCATACAAATTATAACTTTTTAAATAAATACTGTATTACCAGTTCGTTATTTTTTCTTTTTCTTTGAAAAAACCAATAAAATTGCCATATTGCCAAATAATCTCATTCAATAGAAATAGCTAAGCCATGAACAATACACTCTCCAATATTACTGAACTAACTCCTGAGTCAAAAAAAGTAAGTAATAATTCTATTTTTGAATCCAAGTCAGAATTAGAAATATGGAGAGATTTTAACCGGGGTAGTGAAGCCGCTTTTTTATATATCTATAATAAATATTTTGATGTGCTTTTTCGCTTTGCCTATCAATTCAGCAAAGATCAGGATTTTGTTAAAGATTGCATTCAAGATTTGTTTGTGGAGCTGAATAGCAATAAAAAGCTAGAGGTAAAATCGATAAAAGCATATTTGATGGTAAGCCTTAAAAGAAAAATCATCTACTATCAAAAAAGAGCTAGCAAATTTTTATATAAAAATGATTTACTTTCCGGTTACGACTTTCAAATGAGTTACTCTCATGAAGAAAAATTGATAGACCAGCAATTTGAAGCAGAGCAAAAAGAGAAAATGAATGAAGCAATTAATTCTGTGCTCAGCAACAGACAACGTGAGGTAATCTATTATCTTTATTTTGAAAAACTTACAGTAGATGAAATTGCAGAAATAATGAAACTTAGTCGTAGGGGAGTACAAAATTTAAGTTACAAAGCAGTAGGTGCTTTAAAAAATCACTTTGAGCTTATGGTGATTTTTATCATTTCCATTCTTTTAAAATTCAGTGTAATTTAAGCTACTAAAAAGTGTATTTAAAAAAAAGATGTAATTTTTTTTAAAATTTTGATGTATTTCAGCAGATGAGTTCCTCATCATTAAAACGGGTAGATATTTACCAAAACCGTTTCAATAGTAAAAAGAGGATCTGATGAAGTACAACGAATATGGATTGGAAGATTTTTTAACAGATGAATACTTCATCTCGTGGGTATTTCAGCCAGGTAAAGAGTCTAATCAATTTTGGAGAAACTGGATCAAGAACAATCCGGAGCAAAAAAATAAAATTCAAAAAGCCAAAGAAATTATCCTGGCTACCAAATTTAAGCAGCCTGATTATAACAGTAAAACCAAAGAAGAGGTGTTGGTAAAAATCATGAAAGGTTATACTTCACACCATCATTTCCAGCAAAAAAAACATAAACGGGTAATAGCATTAAAAGTAGCAGCTTCATTGATATTTATAGTAATTGCAGGCATTGGCTTGTTATTATTTGAACCTACCTATAATGAAAAAGTAGCCGAACAGCCATCGATTAATTTGATAACCAAAAAAGCCCTGGCCGGCCAAAAATTATCAATTGTACTCCCTGATGGAAGTGAAGTAGTACTAAATGCTTCCAGTAGTTTGACTTATTGGGAAAGATTTGCCAACAATACTCGAGAAGTACAGCTTTCCGGTGAAGCATTTTTTGATGTAGAAGAAGAAGAAAATCGTCCTTTTATAGTGAAAGGCAATGGCTTTAGTGCAAAAGTGCTTGGTACTTCCTTTAATGTAAATGAAAATTCCGTCTCACTGCTTTCTGGTAAAGTAGAGGTTTTGACTCAAAATGATACAACACAGGGTATAATTTTAACTCCAGGTCAAAAGGCTGTACACGATAAAGCCAAAAACTCTTTTCACAAAACCTCCTATAATTATCAGCAAGATATGGGCTGGAAAGACGGCATCTTATATTTCAAAGATGCAGATTTTAATACAGTAAAAAACCGTTTGGAAAAATGGTATGGAGTAAAACTCATGGTAGAAAACAATTTTATCTGGCATTGGAACTACACTGGCACCTTTGAAAACGCCAGTTTGGAAGAAGTACTGGAAAGAATTGCCTACCTGGAAGGATTTAAATTTTCTATTGAAAAACAAAAAGTAAGAATTTATGGGAATTAACAGCAGCTAAAACACAATAAAAACAAACAGGTAAAGCTCTGGCCAGCCTTACCTGCTCAAATCAATATTTAAACATAATTAACATTTAAACATATAAAGTTATGAAAAACAAGTTACTTCACCTAATCAAAATGGGTATGTATTATTCTGTAATGGGGTTTATGCTCCAGGTAATATTGTTACAAACAGTATTAGCAACCAATTCATCTGCGCAAGATGTAAAAAGTGTCAGGGAAATTTATATTTCCATCGACTTGAACAATCTGGATCCTATTCAGGCATTTGAAGCCATTGAATCCAAAACTAATTATAAGTTTGCTTATGAAAAGCGGATGATTAATCGTAGTGTTAAAATTAATTATAAGGCAAGCAACCAATCACTAGCTGAAATTCTTACAGAAATATCTAAAGTTACCAATCTGAAATTCAGGCAGGTGAACAACAATATCGACGTAAAGAAAATAAACAGTAAAGAACGCAAAAATGTAGAACGAGTTCAAATTATGACTCAAACCCGCACCATTAACGGAAAGGTAACAGCCGCGGACGCTGAAGGTGGATTACCAGGTGTAAACGTGGTAGAAAAGGGCACAAACAATGGAACTGTTTCTGATATAAATGGTGATTACAGCATAACTGTGGGCGAAGGTGCAACCCTTGTATTTAGCTCGGTAGGATATACCACCGAAGAAGTAGTTGTTGGAAATCGATCGGTAATCGACATGACCATGATTGCTGATATTCAGCAGCTTCAGGAATTGGTAGTGGTAGGATATGGACAACAAACCAGGGCTGATATTACTTCTGCCATTAGCACAGTAAAAGGAAAAGATATAGATAACATTCCGGTAACTGCCGTAGATGCTTTGCTTCAAGGTAGAGCAGCCGGTGTACAGGTAGTGCAAAACTCGGGAGCACCAGGCGCAGAAAACTATGTTCGTATCCGTGGCAATAGCTCACTTTTAGGGCAAAACAGGCCGCTTTACATTGTGGATGGCGTTCAGATGAACAACATCACTGCAAATCAACTAAGCAATGGTGGCCAATTACCTACTACAACCAATGACATTAACCCGAACGACATTGCTTCTATGGAAATACTGAAGGATGCGGCAGCCACTGCTATCTACGGTGCAAGAGCTTCTAATGGTGTAATCCTGATCACGACGAAACGAGGACAAGAAGGTGCTACCAAGTTCACCTTCGACGCTTACACAGGCGTACAGGAAGTGTGGAAGAAGTTAGATTTACTTAATGCTGAGCAGTATGTTGATTTAAGAAGAGAAGCAATTGAAAATGAAAATGCTTTAGTAGGGAGTAGTATTCCTGTTCCGAGTTTTGTGCAAACAACAGGCTTCGATACTAATTGGCAGGAAGAAATATTTAGAACTGCGCCAGTGACAGACTTGAACTTTTCAGCCAATGGCGGTAATGATAAAACAAAATTCTTTATTTCTGCCGGATATTTTGATCAGCAAGGTACTATTATTGAGCAGGCTTATGACCGTGCAAATTTTCGTATAAACCTGGACCATAAAGTGACTGATAAGGTCAAAATGGGTTTGAATTTTACTACCAGCTTTAGTAACAATGACCAGGTATTTGCTGATTTTGATACCAGAAATCCATTGGCAGCTGCTTTAGTAGCCAATCCTACATTACCTGTGCGCAATGAAAATGGTACTTTCGCTCAAGACCCAACAAATGAGGTGCCCAATCCGGTACAGTTAGCTAAAGACATTACTTTTACCAGTAAGCAAAAACGTGTTTTGGGAAATGTTTTTGCAGAATATGATATTCTTAAAAACTTGAGTTTAAGGACCTCTTTTAGTGTTGACTTTTTACAAGATCGCCAGCAAAGATTTGTACCAACTACCGTTACTGGTTTTGAGTTTGGACAAGCTTTAGGTGGTAATTTTGAACAATTCTTGTGGAATAGCGAAACCACGCTTACTTATAAAAAGATATTGAACAACAAACACGATATCACTGCCATGGCAGGTATTAGTTTTTTAGAAAGAGAGGAGTATTTACTACGTACCACGGGAAATAATCCCGCTACTAATATCATTCCCACCATAGCGGTTTCAAATTTTACCGGAATTAATAATTATCTTACCACTTATGGGTTGCTCTCCTATTTTGGCAGGGTAAATTATACCTATGACAATAAGTTTTTGTTGATGGCAAGTTTACGAGTGGATGGTTCTTCCAGGTTTGACCCTGATCAACAATTTGGTTACTTCCCAGCAGCATCATTTGGATATCGTATTTCGGAAGAAGAGTTCATGTCAGGGTTTGGATTTTTGGATGATTTGAAGTTGAGAGCCAGCTTTGGCATTACCGGTAACCAGGATATCTTCACTGATGATTTTCCCAGTTTAGCAAGGTATGGTACCGGCCGAGATTATCTATCTAGCTGGCCAGGAATAGCTCAATCCTCATTATCCAATCCCACACTTACCTGGGAGAGTACTACTCAATTCAATTTTGGTTTAGATGTATCTGTATTAGACAGCAGGGTTAATTTAATGGCAGATGTATATAGAAAAACCACTAATGATTTACTATTTGGATTACCCATGCCTTGGTCTTCTGGTTACTCGAATACCGTAGACAATATAGGCTCTATGGTCAATGAAGGGTTGGAACTTGTAATAGGTACTGATAATATTAGAGGAGAGTTTACCTGGTCAACTAATTTTAACATCGCTTTTAATCGGAATGAAATAACATCTCTGCCTTATTTTGACCCGGAAAACCCAACTGCCAGTGATTTTTCACAACAACAACCAGATGGTTTAGGTACAGACGGTACCCGTACGGTATTTAGACAAGGTGAACCTTTTGGCTCTTTTTATGGCTATAAAGTGTTGGGCGTAGATCCTGCTACAGGATTTATCCAATATGAAAATGTAGACGGAAGTGTAGACGAGGATGGCGACCCAACTTTAGGTATTAGTGACAGGCAAATATTTGGCAATGCATTACCACTACATACCGGAGGCTTTACTAATGATTTTGCCTACAAAAATTTTGACCTGAATATATTCATGCAATGGTCATATGGCAATGATATTTATAACCAAACAGCGGCTGCTTTGAACAACATGACCGGGTTTTTTAATCAAAGTGCCAATGTACTGAACCGATGGCAACAGCCGGGTGATGAAACAGATGTGCCCATCGCCTTAGTAACTGACCCAACAGGGTTTGCAGCTGTGGGAGCTAATAACAGGGAAATTTCTTCACGCTTTTTAGAAGATGGTTCATTTCTAAGAGTGAAAAATATAACATTAGGATACAATTTTGCACCCAGCTTCCTGGATAGATTCAATGTAAGTAGTTTAAGAATATATGCCTCTGGTAGAAATCTGCTTACTTTCACTGATTATACCGGGTTTGATCCTGAATCTCAAAATACCAGTGTACAAACGGCAGTAGGGGTTGATTACCTGGTGCAACCACAGCCACGTACGTATATTATTGGTTTAAATCTTCAATTTTAAATTTAATAAAGATGAAAAATAAAATATTATATATTACCCTGATAGGCTTGATATTTTCCTGCAATGTATTGGATCAGGAGCCCATAAGTGATATAACTGGTGACAACTTTTTTCAAAATGAAGGTCAGGTATTTGCCGCGGTAAGTGGAGCATATGACATTTTTCAGGCAAACACTTTTGGCAGAGATTTCTTTGCTTCTGCATCGGCCAGTTCTGATGAGAGTACTACAGCACCGTCTGGAGGCAACAATAATAGGGCGAATGCCCACCAGGTAAATGCTGATCATGGTCCTGCCCGCGATTTGTGGCGCGAAGGTTATCAAGGCATACTAAGAGTAAACGATATCATTGAAAACGTACCTAGCGTTAATGATCAGGCACTAGATTTAGATAATCTGAGAGAAAAATATATTGCTGAAGCAAAATTTATTCGCGGCTTTTTGTTTTATCGACTGAGTATTTGGTATGGCGAAATTCCGATCATTACGAAGACTACAAAGTCTACTGACCCGGATGTTATTTTTGTATCCAGAGATCCACTTCCAGATGTTTATGCTCAGGTAATAAGTGACCTGGAAGCAGCCGCGGAGGATCTTCCGGAGACTTACAGTTCTGAATTATTTACACGAGGTCGCGCCACGAAAGGCACTGCACAAGCCGTACTTGCCAAAGTTTACTTGCGCAGGGCCTACAGCGATTTTTCGGAGCCTAATGATTTTCAGCAAGCGGCAGATTATGCTAAGCTGGTAATGGACAGCGATGTGTATGAACTTGTCCCTAATGCGGAATACGCAAGCATCTGGACCGTAGGTCAGCAGTTGACTTCAGAATCTATTTGGGAACTACTTACAGAAACCGTGGAAGTGAATCGCGGTGATGATTTGTACAGAGAATTTGAGCGTCAGGAAAATGGTGCCAGGGCCAGGGCAAGGATATTACCAAGTCCTAAACTTCTGGATATGCTTAATGAAAACCCGAACGATGTAAGGCTCACCATGATTGGTGACATGGACCCGGATGAAAATTTTGGATTTGAAAAATACACGACAAAATTTAATATTAATGGTGGAATAGATATGCCTAATCAAATCTATCTACGATTAGCCGATATTATCCTGGTAAGAGCATTGGCCTTAAATGAATTAGGTCAAACCGATGATGCCATTGACCTGGTTAATGATATCAGAGACAGGGCCGGCATTCCAGATGTTTCGGCTGCTACAAAAGAAGAAGCTTTTGATTTGATTATGAATGAGCGATTAATGGAGCTAAATTTTGAAGGCAAACGATGGTACGATCTTTCCATGATTCCGGATAATAATTACGAATTTGCCCGGACAGAATTTGAAGATACCGGTGATACAAGAAGCCAAATGGATGAAAGTGAAGTTTATCAACTTCGTTGGCCTATCAATAATCGTGAACTCGATTTAAATACCAATTTGGTGCAAAATCCGGGTTACTTGTAAAAACTTAAAAATAACCTGCCTTATCAAATTAAGGCAGGTTATTTATTTACCCACAAATCCCCAAAATTCAAATGAAAAAGTATATTGTAATAGTAATTGCAGCATTGGTTTCATTTTCTTGCCAGCAAGAAGATGTATTACCTTCCGGAAATATAACTATTAAATTTGAAGGTATAGGCTTTGCAGAAAGGAACGAGATAATTCTTGAAATTTTTTCTTCTGATTACTTAGGTGCTCCTTTGTATTCAGATTTAGAACTTAATGATAAAGGAGAAATTTCAATAAATGAGCTTAATCATGGCACCTATGTATGTGTTTACAACACAATTAGCTGTTCTACTTGTTTCAAGGAATTTGCATTTCAAATTAACGCTGGTAATCATAAGGTTATCAATATACCACGATCTGAATGGCTGAATTGATATTTTTTCCAGCACTTAAGATTAGTTAATTAAAAATTGATATTCCAAAATATCTATTAAGATTTAAGCAGTCCGGTTTCTACATCGGTTCAAAAATGCTTACAATATCTTTCTTTTTAGTATTACTTAACTTAAATCTTTGAAATTATGAATTACAATTATATAAAATGCTTGACTTTATTATTTACATGCCTCACCATAAACATGTATGCCCAAAATATTCAAACCATCATAAGCAAAACCAAAGCTAATCCCGAATGGCAATTTAGCAATTTGCAATTTGAAGCAACCACCGGAAATGGTGTACTTGTTGCCATCGATGATGCAACTACTTTTCAGGAATTCAAAGGGATGGGTGTTTCCTTTGATCGCTCCGCAATGGCCAATTTTATTAGTATGAGTGACACCGAAAGAGATAAAGTGCTAAGAGGCTTGTTTGATCAGGGAAAGGAGGATGGAATTAAGCTAGACTGGATACGATATCCCTTTGGTACTTCTGATTTCACAGGTACCGAGTGGTACACTTACAATGATCTTCCTTTGGGCGATACTGATCCTGACATGTCTGAATTTTCTATTCAAAAAGATATAGACTATGGATTTGTAGACCTGGTAAAAGAAGTTATAGCCATCAACCCAAATATCAAAATTCTGGCCAGCGTGTGGAGTCCTCCGGCCTGGATGAAAACCAATAATAAACTGACCAATGGAGGAGACCTGAAAACCCAGTATCAGCAAGCCTATGCCATTTATTTAAGAAAAGCCATTCAGGCTTTTGTGAGTCAAGGCATTGCCATAGACGCTATGACCATTCAAAACGAACCTGAAGTAAACCAGGTTTACCCTTCTTGTAGAATGAGTATTGCAAATATTATTGCTGTTCAAAAATTGTTGAAAGATGAATTCGATACCCACAATATCAACACTCAAATATTTGCCGGAGATACTCAATGGAGTAAAAAAGACGATTTCATCGTACCACAGACTGATTCAGCGATTGCGGATAACAACCAGTATTTAGCTGGCGCTGCCTGGCATTTTTATGGTGGTGGACCATCTGCAATGACTAATTATTACAACGCTTATCCTGAAAAATTGAATATGATGAGCGAAGTACAATTGGATTTATCTAATTGTTCTTTTAATAGGTTTTACCGCATTTCCCAATACTTCCACAACTATTGTCATGTGGTAATTGATTGGGTTACCTTTTTAGATGATGAAGGAGAGCCTTTAAATGAGGGAAATCCATTTAAACCTGTTCGAACAGGTAAATTTGTAACTGCAGATAAAGACAATTTGGATGATTGGGAGTATGACAGGCTCTACTATCATTATGGCATGATATCGAGATGGGTTGAAGAAGGAGCCGTGAGGATACAAACCCCGCTTAATAAAAATAATCTTTACATTGTAGGTTTTAAAAATATTGATGGTACTATTGTACTCACGGTTGCCAATAATAATTGTAAAACCCTGGCCGATAAATATACCTTTACCTGGCAAGGAAAGTCATTTAGCTTTGACACCCCGGCAGATCCTTTTATAGCCACATTTATATGGGATAGTAATGAACTGAAAACTCCAATAGCCCAAATAAATCAAAGTACCGACGATGCAGAGCAAAAAAGCGACAATTCTGTAGATTTATCCAGTGGCGATCTTGATTTGGGAGTTAGACCGATCAACGGACTAAGGTTTTCT
>Ga0207419_1000201_pt1 | contig 49108 bp, 37 predicted proteins | sample ElkSloMetagenome_4_FD_184723 | JGI IMG/M metagenome (GOLD analysis project Ga0207419, IMG submission 184723) | Hot spring microbial communities from Elkhorn Slough, Monterey Bay, USA - MD2A (version 2) | ecosystem: Environmental > Aquatic > Marine > Intertidal zone > Estuary: Microbial mat ...
AAATCTAAAATTCAGTGCGAAAATCGGGGGTACGCTGATATATAAATTTACCAGTAAGGACAAGCAATTGCCTTACAGTTTTTTTAATATTGGACTTGGTATAAATTATCGGTTTTAAAAAGAATTAGCGAATGCAGAATCAAGCTACACATATACTTTTAACAATTCTTCATTTGAATTTAGATTTATTTACTTAATACAGGAATAAATGAAAAGGCATTTAGTGTGGATTTTTGTGGTGGTAGTTTTTACAACAGGCTGTTGGAGTGAAACCTATTTTGATGAGGAATTCAAAAAGGCTTTTCCGGTTAATTATTATGAAATTAGAGATACTTTGACGCTCTCTTTGGCGATTAATAGTGAAGATACAGACACACTTGTCCTTATGGTTAAATTAAATCAGTTTGAATTGTCTTATTCAAACTCTGGTGTTATAATTCGTAGGGAACATTACGAGGAGCAATACAACCTGGAAGCTTGCTCAGGCGATGGCACAAAAAATTTTCATTTAAATGCAGGTACTTATTATAATGATACGGCTTATTTAAACTATCGTTTTTCGAATTATGGATTAGCTAAGCTGCTTCTGTTTAGTAAGAAACTGGATACCGTCACTATTGACGAACGATATTATGAAAATGTATATCTTTTTGGAGATGATGCTGCAGAGAGCAATTATTTTTATATTTCCCGGCAGGATGGGATTATTAAAATAGTCAGCGATTCTATTGTTTTTACACCAATTATTTCCCAATAATTATTCTGAAAATAATTCTCCTGGTATTGTGAAAGTTTATTGTATAATCAACCTGCGTGTAATTTTTCGTCCTGTGCCTGCTGTAGTTACCACCACGTGATAAGTACCTTTGGCAATAGCACCAATATTTAGTGTAAGATGATTTTGCCCCTCATTCAGGTAGATGTTTTCACGGTTGAGCACGCTTTTACCTACTAAATCAAACACGGACACGTTAATATATTCGCTTTTAGGTGTATTCAATGCTACCATCGCGTTGTACCTGGCCGGATTGGGGTATACCTGCATTTGATAATCGTGTGACGTTGATAAATTATCACTTATCTCTGTGGTAATGCCAAGGTCTCCAAGCGTGACCGGAACCGGATTACACGTGCCTGCATTATTTACACAAAATGTGAGGTTATTGATATCTGTGGCATTGTGGATTCCGTCTGTTGCCAATACTTTTATTACGGCATTTTCGCTGGCCGGGAGCAAGGATGCATCTACGGTAATGCTGTTATTTTTGGGTTCCTCCAATATGGCTAATGGCACCCACGAATTTCCCATATCAGGACTATACTCAATGTTTATAATCAGTGGATCATTGTCAGCATCATTAGCTTCCCAGGATATGACAAGGTCTTTTTCACTATATTGGTTTCCACCTAGCTCAGAAGAGATGCTTATTGAAGGTTTGTTCTTGCTGGCTTTTTTACTCCTTATGGTTTCTCCTGACGGGTTTTTTATAACTAGTTCGTGAAAATTTTGCTGCGGAATAAAAAGATTAAAACTTGTGGCACAGCAAGTTTCTGTATCTTCTACTGTATCAGGAATAAAATATTTTTCATACAAATTATTACCTGAGGCATCCTTTAATATCAGCTTGTGGCCATTTGCTACATCGGGGAAATTCACGAGCACTGAAGCATCTAAAGGCTTTTCAGTTACACCATATAAGTATGCTGAATCATCTTTAATAATGCCTTCTATTTGCATATACATGGTATTTTTAGTTTCTGTTGCTGCTTTAACAGATGTCCGCTTTACGTTGTCGAAATAACGTATTGCATTGTAAATGCGTTTATAATTGTGTTTTGATATCCATTGTTTGCTCCGGCTGTCGAGCAAAAATCCACCCCAGGTCGAAGGCTCACCATAGCTCATAAAATCAAAAGGCCGAACCGGTTCTGGTTGATTTGCCAATATATCTGCCGTACATCCCCCGATACGATCGTCCAGGTTCGCCACAGGGCAGGGGTCTATTAAAAAGGAATTAAAATTTCCGATGCTGTCTTTCTGCAAAATAATGCCAAAATCACTTCTATAATTGTACTCTCCAGCCAGGGTTCCATTTACATTAACAAATTCTTCGCAGCCGCCTCCGCCACACTCTCCATGTGCAGTGCCTGCGTGTTTTAAACCTATAAGGTGCCCTGCTTCATGGGCTCCAACGTTACCCCTGCTCGAAGTGGATGCCACACCAAATAGCCTGTCTGATAAATCACTTGCTTCGCCGCGTGTTGCATTGCCACCAGCATTCGGGTGCATAACGCCAAGCATTACCCGCCAGTAATTATACTCCAGGTCGGGTGGGAGGGCAGGCCATCTGCCTCCTATGGCCGATTTTAATGCTCTTCGGTATCGACTGGCCTCTGAATATCCTGCTATTGCTGCAATTAGGTTAAACCCGAGGCTGATAATCACCTCACCCTGGTACTGCTGATGTAACCGGCTGATGGGATAAGTACCATCAATATAATTGCCAATATTATTCATAAATACATCAGGTTCTGGCGTGTCTTCTTTTATCGTATAGTAATTTATGATAAATTCTACTGGCTGAACAAAGTTTACCTGTAACTGACCTGAAACAGGTGCAACACCATCAAAAAGAGTTAATCCAATTAAATCGGCATCTTCCAGTAAATCTTCTTCAATTACAAAATTCAATGTTCTGCCCATATTTGCCCGCATTTCAGTAAGTTGCCGCAATTCATTTATGGCACCAGCGGGCATGGGCAATATTGAGTCAACTTCCGGAAATCCATTTATATTCGGACTGATAAAATCCGTGACTGTACTACCATCGTTTTTAAACACTACCAGTTTAAAATTTGTGGAATAGTTATAACGGATGCCTTCTTCAGTTTTGAGGTAAAAGCGCACCAGTGTATTTCGTTCCGGCAGCAGGGGAACCGATGAAGAAGCAGTACTTACATTTCCCGGACCATTTACATCAAATAACCGATCCTGAACCGCCTGGTTAATTTCTATTTTATGCACACTCACGGCAGGAGGTGGATCTGGAATTTCAATGGTAAAGAATCTGCTAAAAAAGCTTTGGTTACCACTTACGTCCAAAGCTACTACTTTCAATTTGTATTCACCATTTTCCTCATTACTTAAATCGATAGTGGTTGTAAAGTTATAGGTTTCAGCGCCTATAGGGCAGGCTGCTCCGGCCCTGCCACAGAGATTCAATCTGTAAATTTCCGTTTCTCCCTGAAATACCAATACTTCAACAGTGTCGAGTTGTACATTGTCAGAAGCCCAGCCTAACAATGGTAAAATTCCATTTGACGTAGTATAATCCCACCCTGGTGCACTTAGGGAAACAGTAGGATTCTGTGTATCTTGTGGTATATCACTGGCTTTATCAAACGTAATATCATCAATTATGATATAGTTATTATACGTGGAACCACTTCTGGCAAATATTCGTATTTGATCAACATTTTTAAAGGAATACTTCTGAAAGCTATTGTTATTATAGGTGGCTGTACCACCAGCAGGAATGTCTATACCATCTGTCCAGCCTTCTATGGATACTTCCATGCTCAAATAATCAAAAGCCGGCTTTAAATAAAAGCTTACACTATCCTGTCTGCTTGAAAAATCAATGACGATAATTTCCCTCTCAAATTCGTTAACCATGGCTGGATATCCAACTTTGTTGCCAGAAACAGCGCCGTCAGTGCCTGATTTGCAGCGGGAATTGACCATTTGGCAATCGACGACTTCAATTCCTTTTGGAAAGGAAATTCCCAGATCTGTGAGCGATGATTGGTTGGAAAGGATAATGCCTGTGCTGTAATCTTCAAAATCAATGGTCACACGCTGGGATTTCCCACTTAGGGAAAATACAAACACCATGGCAAAAGTAGCTGCTATTTTTAGCATAATCTGAAGGTTTTTGGTTTCATTAGAATTCGCTTTCTAAATATACAAGAAAAAACCAGCAGTAAAATACAAATAAAGACCTTATAAATTGAAAATTAAAAACCTTTCATATTATTTATATTCAAATGTTTAAGTAGGAAATTGGGTTGTGAAATCTAAATAAACCCGAAGGTTAGATAAACGTATTTTGTAGTCTTGGAGGGGGGTATGACACATAGTGCAAAACATTCACCTTACATAGATTATTTTTAATGTAAAGAGTTAACCTTTGACAGTTTTATTTTTGCCCGCCAGGACCAAGGATATAAGATTGACAAATTTCCATGAAAAGATTGAATTATTATTGTGCATATTGTATGGAAAGAATTAGAAATACCAGAAAAAGGATTGAAATGGGTTAATCACAGGCCATTGTTTATGAGAAATTTTCAATGATTTTAATTGTGTATAATTCAACTAAGATTGAACGGTATTCGTTAACAGTGGATGATACTAAACTATTGTTGAAGAAAGATATCACAGCAAAAGGAAAGCCTTTGAGTGACCACATGATGGTTAAAGACCATTATTCAGCTTATATTTAATGAGGTCAGTAGTTAACTGCATAGGGTTAAGGTATACGAGTGTCGATACTGCCAGAACTTTGGTTTTTGTCAGATCAAACCTGTCGGCGTGCGTAGCTCCTGACAGAGTTTAATTCCTGCTACCCCTAAATATACTAGACATTTGTATGTATTTATCTAATAACCTCTATTCATTTATCTTAAAGAAATCTTAAAAAAGAAACATAAAATAACCAAATGAGATTATTGATCGCCATTATACCTCAAAATCAAGCATTTGTTTTAATGTTGATAAACCAGTAAAAACGAGAGATATTTGCTGCCGATATTCGTGATAGGGTACTACATTAATTCATTTTCAATTTCGAATCACCCATTTTTGAGAAATCATTTATTAACGACAGTTATAGCTGTAGAAAATGTAAACGAACGCATTATGGTATAAAGTGGATTAATCACTTTATAATCTCGAGTATGATTATTTGAATTATAAAATCAAAACAGTTACATCGACTCAAGTGAAAGCTGAGTTTGTTTATAAAGGGAGGAATGAAGTGCATGGCCTAAAAAACCAGCACTTCAAAAGGAAAACGCACCACAAAGACTTAAAATTTAATCCGCTCCCGGTATTTGGTGTGTAAAAGTTTATGCGACATTTCTCCGAGCGGTTCGTGTAGGAATTCCTCATAAATTTGCTTTATTTCCGGATTTTCATGAGATTTTCTAATGGGCTTTCCGGCATCTTCAGCATAAATGGCACGGGCACGTTTATCTCTTATTTTCTTACTTGTGGGTAGCGGTTGTCCGCCTCCACCCAGGCATCCACCAGGGCAGGCCATAATCTCAATAAAATGATACATAGCGCCTTCTTTTTTTATCATTTCCATCAGTTTTCTTGCATTTACCAGTCCGTGTGCAATGGCTGTTTTAAGGGTTACACCTTCCAGGTAGTCATATTCAGGCAGTACTCCTTCTATCTTTACTTCGGCTTCCCGTATACCATCCATTCCTCTTACCGGAAGAATATCCAGACGATCAAAAGGAACCTCTCTCCCGGTTACCAGCTCGTAAACGGTTCTCAGCGCAGCCTCCATAACCCCGCCGGTAGCTCCAAAAATAACCGCTGCTCCGGTTGATTCTCCCATGAGCGTGTCAAAATCACTTTCCTCCAGGGAGTTAAAATCAATCCCTGCCTGTCGGATCATGATGGCAAGTTCACGGGTGGTCAAAACAAAATCAACATCTTTATATCCGCTGGATCGCATTTCAGGCCGGTCGGCTTCAAATTTTTTAGCTGTGCAGGGCATAATGGATACTGAAACGATATCTTTAGGATCAATATTTCTTTTTTGTGCATAATAGGTTTTTGCCAGCGCACCGAACATCTGTTGCGGCGATTTGCATGTACTCATATGATCGATAAAGTCCGGGTACAGATGTTCCATAAATTTCACCCAGCCCGGAGAGCAGGAAGTTGCCAAAGGCAGTTTTACATCGTTATCTCCGCCCTTTAGTACTTTTTCCAGGCGGCCAAGCAATTCTGTTCCTTCCTCCATAATGGTAAGGTCGGCAGTAAAATCCGTGTCCATTACTGAATCAAATCCTAACCGCTGCAAGGCGGCTACCATTTTTCCGGTAACCACTTCTCCGGAGGGTATTCCTAATTCCTCTCCAAGGGCTACCCTGACCGCTGGTGCTGTTTGCACCACAACATGTTTAGAATGGTCAAAAATTGCTTCCCATACAGGATCAAGATAATTTTTCTCCGTGAGTGCGCCCGTTGGGCAACGGTTGATGCATTGTCCGCACTGTGTACATACAACTTCATAGAGAGGACTTTCAACAAAGGTGGAGATTTTTGTCTCTCCTCCCTTATAGGCCATGCTAAGGGCGCCTACCTGCTGAAGCTCGTTACAGGTTCTTACGCAGCGCTGGCAGCGGATACATTTGCTGTCATCTTTTATAACAGATGGGGAAAGTTTATCTATCTGGTAGTTTTTAAATGGTACAAGGTCAATAAAGGAATCTCCGGTAATTTTGTATTCTGCAGCCAATGATTGCAATTCGCATTTTCCATTTTTATAGCATAACGTGCACCGCGAGTCATGTTCGGAAAGGAGCAGTTCAATAATTTGTTTGCGTGCGTTCCTCACCATTAAACTGTTGGTGGTAATTTCCATGCCCTCTTCGGTGGGCATGGCACAGGAAGCTACCAGACCCTTTTTCCCCTTTACTTCTACCACACAAACCCTGCAGTTTCCGGCTATACACAAATCATCATGGTGGCACAAAGTTGGGATATGAATATTTACTGATCTTGCAGCATCAAGAATGGTTTGTCCGTTTTTAACCTGCACGGAAAGCCCATCAATGTTAATTTTTTTTACTTTTTCCATAGGTATATTTTTTAGCAGTTGTTTTTTAATAGATCATTTCTTCTCGGAAATTCTGGGCAATAGAGGCAAAGGAATTTGCCACAGACTGCCCAAGCCCGCATTTAGAAGTCATTTTCATGGTCTGCGTAAGCTTGAGCATACTGTCGATATAGGCAGGGTCTTTTTCCCCTCTTTTAACGGCATCAATTCCTAACAACAACTGCTGACAGCCTACCCTGCATGGGGTGCACTGCCCGCATGATTCTTCGCTGAAAAAATCGAGATAATTTTTTATTACATTGAACATGGATCTTGAACTGTTGAATATCATCATGGAACCACCGGTAGGGACACCTTCGAAGCCAATAACAGTTTCATCAAAACGTTTTCTGGGCACACAGAAACCTGCAGCTCCTCCCACCTGTACAGCTTTTGTATCACCATCGCCAAACTCTTCCACAAATTGAGAAAGTTTCATGCCAAGTTCCAGCTCATAAATACCCGGACGTGGTGTATCGCCGGATACTGAGAATAATTTAGAACCGCTTGAATCGGCTGTCCCCAGTTTTTTAAATTCTGCAGCACCAATTTGCGTCACCATCAGGGCCGACACCAGGGTTTCCACATTGTTGATAACAGTAGGCTTGTTTCGGTACCCCAGTAGGGTAGGATAGGGTGGTTTATTGCGTGGTTCGCCGCGTTTGCCTTCCATTGATTCAAATAGCGCTGTTTCCTCACCGCATATATATGCCCCAGATCCGAGAAATATCCCGACATGAAAATTAAATCCTATATCACGAAGATTTTTATGAAATATATCAAGGTCTTTTTCTAATTGTTCAAGCAGGAATTTATACTCTCCGCGTAAATAGACAAATCCTTTCTTCGCACCAATAACCCTGGCGCACAGTGCCATCCCATCAAAAACCTTGCAGGCAACTTTTTCCAGGATTTCACGATCTTTAAAGGTTCCCGGTTCGCCTTCATCCGCATTGCAGATTACGTATTTTTCATCACCTGCAGCCTGCCTTGCCATTTTCCATTTCATTGCTGTTGGGAAACCGGCACCTCCTCTGCCTCGAAGACCAGAATCAATAAGTTCTGCCAGCAATTCATCGGCATCACGGTCGAGCGTGCGTTTCAGGTATTCCTTTGTAAGGCATTCCTGATTAAAAATAAGGTCTACTTTTTTAAGTTTTTTTCCTGCCATAACAATTAATTTTATTATTCTTCAATTTCATCATTTAAATAAGCAGTAAGAATGGCCCTGATTTTTTCAGGTGTCAGCTCTGTATATGATTTATCGTTAACGAGCATGGCGGGACCTTTATGGCACCATCCCAGACAATTGGTTTCCAGCAGGGTGAATTTCTTATTCAGCGTGGTATCCCCCAGCTTGATCTTTAACATATTTTCAATAGTGCTCCTGATCATATGGCTTCCATGCATGTTGCACGTAATGGTTTTACAAAGCCGGATGACATATTTACCCCTCGGTTTAATATCGAGGAAAGAATAAAAAGAAGCGGTTCCAAATACTTTTGCGGTGGAAATATTCAGTACCCTGGCTACTTCCCTTATAGCATCTTCAGAGATATAGTGCCGCTTGTTTACAATTCCCTGTAAAATGGGAAGTAGGCTCTCAGGTGACTGCCCATGTTTTTCAGAAAGATTATCTACAATTTCTTTGATATTTTCCATAGTTGAACTTTTACTGTTATTTGTATAACAATTTACATAGATATTAATTTACAGACAATTTAAATTATATGTTGTACAGTACTTTAAAAAATTGATAATTAGTATAGTATTTGATGAAGAGATGGTATTTATTTAAAAATTTGATCAGTTCTTCTTTTCACTCGCTTTTTAAAATTGCGTTATGCATAAAGATAAACTGAGCAAAGAATTAGATGTTACTCACCAAAGAGTAAGGCAAAAATGATTTTGGAATTGCAATTTTTTCCAAGGCGGTACTTTTTTGAAATGAGAAAATAGAAAAAAAACTAAGTTCAGAGCTTCTCCATGCCTTGAGAGCAGATGCCTGAGTTGATTATTTTATCTGACTTTAAAGGGGCCGGAATATCTACATTTTTGCTTCCTTTTTCCTACCCGATAGAATAACTTTATTTAGTTTTTAAAGCCAGGCCATTTACATTTTTGGTAAAAAGTTGCTTAGAAGCATTCGAATAATGAAATCATTCGTATATTAGTAGTTATTGGAATAATTTGTTATTTCAGGTTTTATTTTTTACCATATTTACACCATGCAAAATACATACACCCTATTCTTTTTGTTTTTCAACGCCATTATTATAGGAGGCTGTGATTACGATATCAATCTTAAAAAAAGTGAGCAAAAAAAATATATTGCGCTCGGTGATTCCTACACGGTAGGAGAGGGTGTTTCTACTGAAGTGAGCTTTCCCTATTTGCTCAAAGACAGTTTGGAGAAAAGAGGAATCTTATTGCATGAACCTTTGGTAGTGGCAAAAACAGGTTGGACTACGGACGAGCTAAATGAAGGAATAAACAATGCTGAAATTACTGGGAAATACGATCTTGTTACCCTCCTGATAGGTGTTAATAACCAGTTCCGGGGGAGGGATACTGCCAATTACCGTGAAGAGTTTCGAGCGTTACTGAACCGTGCCATCAATTTTTCGCGCCAGAATGCCCATGGCGTAATCGTTATTTCTATACCTGACTGGGGGGTTACTCCATTTGCAATTAATTATAACCCGACACAGATTGGTATGGAAATAGATATTTTTAATAATATTGCAAGGGAAGAATGCGGAAAGGCAGATGTGGAATATGTCAATATTACGGATATCTCCCGCACAAAATATGATGGTGAATATTTAATTGCTTCTGATGGTTTACATCCTTCCGGGAAAATGTATGCTTTGTGGGTGGAACGAATATCACCTGTCGCAATCCAAATGCTGACCGCAGAATAGGCATGGAGAATAATTTTTCAGCAGAAGCCAAAGTTGCCGATGGCAGTGACCAATTAAAGGCCTACAGAAAAAAATTTTTGATTACCGATGCCCATGTGATATACCTTAATGGCAATTCACTGGGCAGGCTTCCTCTGGCTTCAAAAGAACTGGCGCAAAAAGTAATAAGTGAAGAATGGGGGCAACAACTGATTGGAGGCTGGAACAAAAGATGGTATAAACTGTCTGCAAAATTAGGTGCAAAATTGTCGTTGCTTATTGGAGCCAAAGCGCATGAAGTTATTTTTGCTGACAGTACATCCGTAAATCTTTTTAAACTGGCTTATGCCGCTTTACAATGCAATCCGCTGCGTAAAAAAATAATTATCGATGCTTTTAATTTCCCGTCTGATCATTATATCCTTCAGGGTGTGGTTCAGATGCTATCGGCAAACCATGAAATCATTATAATTCCATCTGTCGACGGGGTCACCATCAACGAGAAAGACATAGAAAACGCTTTGGATAATGAAGTTGCGCTCGTATGCCTTTCCTACGTGGGTTATCAAACTTCTTTTAAATACAATATGAGATCGGTTACCCAAATGGTACATGCTGCTGGGGCGAAAATTATCTGGGATCTTAGTCATGCTGCCGGCGCTGTACCTGTAGACTTAAACGGTTGCCAGGCAGATTATGCCGTAGGATGCAGCTACAAATATCTGAATGGTGGTCCCGGATCAACTGCATATCTTTATGTACGGGAGGATCTTATTCCTGATTCTAAAACCCCAGTATGGGGCTGGTTTGGAAGTGCCAAACCGTTTGATTTTGACTTGCAGTATGAACCTTCAGAAGGTATTCAGCGTTTTTTGGCAGGCACCCCGCCTGTATTGTCTCTGTCTGTTGTAGAACCTGCCCTCGATATGATTTTTGAAGCAGGCATCGATCGGATTGATGCCAAAAGTAAGGGGCAATCTGAATATTTTATAACTATGTTAAGGTTCTTACACCAGAAATTTCGGGATTTGGAGCTATCCTCGCCCAAAAATCCCGCGCAAAGAGGTTCACACATCACCATTCGGCATCCTCATGCGGCAGGCATTACCCAGGCTATGATAAATCCCCTAAAAAGTAATGTTTCTGTAATCACCGACTTCAGAAAACCGAATTTCATTCGTTTTGGCCTCACACCTTTATATACATCATATCAGGAATTGTATATGGCATATACCCGGTTGCATGAAATCCTTGATAAGAAAGAATACCTTAATTATCCTGAAAGGATACAAGGTGTTACCTAAATAGTGCGTGCACGAAAACTCATGTGTCTGATGAGAGAAGTCCAGGTTCTATACTTGCGAAGTCAGAAAAACGCAGTTTACTTACGTAGATGAGTATTTTTCTGACAAGCATAACAGCCTGTCCCGAAAATCGGGAAAGTCGCGCAGACAAATAAAAACAAGAATATTGTTATATCAAATGATAACTCTCCAGTATATGGGCCATTTGCTGTTGTATTTTTTCGGCCTCCATCCGGGCAGAATCTGCAAATGTATCGGTGGCGTCGGCATAAAGAATACTTCTTGAAGCATTTACCAGCAAACCACACTTCTTATTTAACCCATATTTTGCCACCTCTTCCAGACTTCCTCCCTGGGCGCCAACGCCGGGAACCAGTAAAAAATGATCAGGGGCCACTTTTCTTACTTCTTTAAATTTGTCGGCCTGCGTGGCACCCACCACAAACATTGTGTTCTCTATAGAGCCCCATTCCTGAGCTTTTGTAAGTACTTTTTCAAATAACCGCATATTGGCACCCGGATCAAATATCATTTGAAAATCATGACTTCCTTCATTTGAAGTGAGTGCGAGAATAATAATCCACTTGTCTTTATACTGGATAAATGGTTTTACCGAATCTGCACCCATGTATGGCGATACGGTAATGGCATCAAAATCCATATTCTCAAGAAATGCTGTGGCATACATCTTTGAGGTATTGCCAATATCTCCTCTTTTGGCATCCGCAATGAGAAAAAGGTCCGGATAATTTTCACGCAGGTATTTTACAGTAAGCTCCAGACTCATCCAACCGGCAGTGCCCATCGATTCATAAAAAGCCATGTTAGGTTTATAGGCAACGGCCAGATCGCTGGTGGCATCAATAATTCGTTTGTTAAACTCAAACAGTGGATATTCACTGTCCATCATAATTTTAGGAAGCCTGTTAAAATCGGTATCCAGGCCTACGCAAAGAAAACTCTTCTTTAGTTGGATATTTTTAAATAATTCCGCTGATGTCATTTGCCTTAAAAATTAAGCCAGTTCGTTTTCTTTCAATCTCTCTGTATTTTCTGCCATTTGCAGCTTTTCTATTATTTCGCTAATGTCGCCATTCATTATGGCACTCAGGTTATATAAGGTTAAATTAATCCGATGATCCGTCACACGACCCTGTGGGTAGTTATAGGTACGGATTTTGGCTGATCTGTCTCCGGTGGAAACCATTGTTTTACGTTTCGATGAAATTTCATCAAGGTATTTTTGGTACTCCAGGTTGTAAAGCCTTGTTCGTAGCTCTTCCATGGCTTTTTCCAGGTTTTGCAGCTGAGATTTTTGATCCTGGCAGGTTACCACGATTCCAGAGGGTGCATGTGTTAGCCGAATAGCGCTGTAAGTGGTATTTACGGATTGTCCGCCCGGACCTGAGGCGCAATACGTATCTTTACGGATATCTTCCTGCTTAACTTCTACATCAAATTCATCAGCTTCAGGCAGCACAGCTACGGAAGCTGCACTTGTGTGTACCCGTCCCTGGGTTTCGGTTTGTGGCACTCGTTGAACCCGGTGAACCCCAGATTCATATTTTAGGATACCATAGACGCCCGCACCTGATACCTTCATTACTATTTCTTTGTAACCTCCCATAGTTCCTTCCGAGAGATTGGTAATTTCCACCTTCCATTTTTTTTCCTCACAGTATTTGGTATACATCCTGAAAAGATCACCGGCGAATATACTGGCCTCATCACCACCAGTGCCAGCACGTATTTCCATAATGGCATTTTTATCATCCTCCGGATCTTTTGGAAGGAGCAGAAATCTTATTTCTTCTTCCATTGGCTCAATTTTGGCTGATAATTCTTCCAGTTCCATTTTGGCCATCTCCCGCATTTCCTCATCCTTTTCTTCTTCCAGAATTTCCCTGGCATTTTCAATGTTGCTAATTGTATCAGCATATTTATTAATGGCCTCTACCACGGGTTCCAGATCTTTATATTCCTTGTTTAATTTAATGTACCGTTTCATATCTGAAATTACATCCGGATCGGTAATTAGCTGTCCTACTTCTTCAAAACGATGCTTTACACCTTGCAGACGGTCCATTATTATATTGTTACTCATATTTTTCCAGTTTGATTTTACATTTATATTTTAGCCATAAGCCACTAAATGTACAGCAAAAACCATACATTAAATTGAAGTTGTATGACTAAAGCTAATAATGATAGTTACCTTTATTATCAGTGATGGTGAGTTTGTTCACCGGAGAAACGGTGCAATGGCCAATAATACGGGCTTCTATACCAAATTCTTTGGCCAGTTCAATAATCTCAGCAGCAAAAAAAGGTGGTACATAAGCCTCCAGCCGATGCCCCATGTTAAACACACGGTACATATCCTTTCTGGGTGTGCCCGATTGTTTTTCCAAAAGCTGAAAAAGAGGTGGTGTAGGGAAAAGATTATCTTTAATTACATGTATTTTATCTACAAAATTCATCACTTTCATCTGTCCGCCTCCGGTGCAGTGAATAAGTCCATGAATGTTATCCCGGAATTGTTCCAGCATTTTTTTTACTATTGGCGCATAGGTCCGGGTAGGAGAGAGCAGCAGTTTTCCTGCATCAGGTTCTATATCGCCTATTTTTTCAGTCAGGCTTAGTGCTCCGCTGTAAATCAGCTCATTGGGTATCTCCGCATCATAACTTTCCGGATATTTTTCGGCAATTTTTTTATGAAATAAATCATGCCTGGCAGAAGTGAGTCCGTTGCTGCCAATGCCACCATTATATTCATCTTCATAAGCAGCCTGCCCGAAACTGGAAAAACCAACAATTACATCATCATCCTTAATGTGGGTTTCAATAACATTATTGCGGGGCATTCTGCACGTTATTGTGCTGTCTACAATAATGGTACGTACAAGATCTCCCACGTCGGCAGTTTCGCCACCCGTGGAGGTAATATTAATGCCCCACTTATTCATCTTCTCAAGAAATTCTTCAGTACCATCGATGATGGCTTTTATTACCTCTCCAGGAATTTTGTTTTTGTTCCGGCCTATGGTAGACGAGATGAGCATATTCTCCAGCGCCCCCACACACATCAGGTCATCGGTGTTCATTACAATGGCATCCTGGGCAATGCCTTTCCACACAGATAAATCTCCTGTTTCCTTCCAGTAAACATAGGCCAGTGAGGATTTTGTTCCTGCGCCATCAGCGTGCATGATATTGCAATAATCCGGATTGCCTCCCAGCATGTCGGGAATAATCTTGCAAAAAGCATTTGGAAAAAGGCCTTTATCTATATTGGCAATGGCATTATGTACATCGGTTTTTGTAGATGATACGCCTCTCTTGCTATATTTAGATTCGTCAGCCATTTTGTTCAGGTTATTTTTCAGTGCAAAGGTAGTAAAAGAATTTTCTTTACTGGAATTTAATGGAAAGGCCTTCTATAAAAAAATCCCGCTAAAAAAGCGGGATTTGTTGTATTACTGGTTATAATCTGTAGTAAGTACCTGGAACTCTGTTCGTCGGTTTATCTGGTGTGCAATTTCCTGTAATTCCTCATCCGGTAGTTCTTGAATATATTCTTCTGTTAGCACAACTCCTTCTTCCAGGGCTGGGTATTGTTCCACAATAGAAGCATCAATCTCTTTGGGCTGTGATTCTCCATATCCTTTGGCTGTCAGCCGGTCAGCTTTAATGCCTTTTTCAATAAGATAATCAACGACTGATTGTGCTCGTTTCTGGGAAAGTTCTATGTTGGCCTGCGCACTACCACGCGAGTCAGTGTGCGACATAAGCTCAATGGTAATATTTGGGTTGTCATTGAGCGTTTCCACAAGTTTATCGAGTGAAACCATTGATTCGGGCCTTAAATCCCACTTTGCAAAGTCATAAAAGATATTTGGAAGCTCAATGGGCTTCTCAATGGATGCAAGATAAATAGTGGTGGTAAAATCACGGCTCTTATCAAGTCCTTTTGTTGTTTCTCTCTCTTTGCCATTGAGATAATTTTCTGCCGAGGCTATAAATACATAATCAGTGGCTGGTTTCAGCATAAATTTGAAAGAACCATCATCCTGTGTAGTGGTTTCAAGGGTAATACCATCGCTACTGATAGATTTCACTGTAGCATCCGGAATAATTTCATTCGTTTCCTCATCACGTACCTGTCCGGTAATATTAAACTTTAATGGCGGCAACACGAAAGAATAGATATCATCATTGCTCCTGCCGCCACGGCTGGAGGTGAAAAAGCCTGCTTCTACCTCACTCTTAAAGGTAATCCCGAAGTCGTCGGCATGTGAATTAATTGGATACCGCATATTCTCAACTTTCCAGTCATTATTTTCCTGGCGTGTTGCTTTAAAAATATCTAATCCGCCCATTCCTATATGGCCGGTTGAGGAAAAATATAATGTTCCGTCAGGGTGCACGTAAGGAAACAGCTCATCCCCAACAGTATTGATTTGCTCACCCATATTTTCTGGTTCTCCCCATTCGCCTTCTTTAGTTTCACGTTGAACCTTGTAAATGTCCTTACCTCCAATTCCTCCGGGCACATCAGTAATAAAATACAAGGTAAGTTCATCTGGTGAAATTGCTGGATGTGCAGCCACCAAACTGTCACCAATAAGTGGAAGTGCATCTGGTTTTCCCCAGGTGTCGCCACTTTTCCGGGCATACATTACCTGACATCCGGAGGCTTCCTTTTCGCTAATGAAGCACCGTGTAAAATACATGGTGCGAAAATCTGCTGAAAAGGAGGGTGTCCCATCTTCATACTCGCTGCTCACTTCACCGTCAATGGGTACTGGCTCGCTCCATTTTCCTTTTCTGTCCTGTTTGGTAACAAATATATCGGTGAAATTTTCACCAGTTGCCCCATGAATTTCTGTACCGTTTGAGCCTTCACGGGAAGTGGTAAAATATAACTCCATATAATCCTCACGGGCAAATGCGGGACTGTAATCACTTTCCCGTGTATTAATGAATTTCATTTCCTCCACCTCATAACCATTGGGGTTTTCCATCCATTGCAGGGCTAATTCGCTGGAGAGAATACCATCCTCTCCCCGCGGATCTTCAGGCACCAATTCAGCGTATCGCTGGTATTGCTCAATGGCTTCCTCATACTTTTCGTTCATCTTCATCATATCGGCATAGTAGAGAATTGCAATAGGGTTTTGGTAGTCGCGCAGGATGGCTTTTTTATAATTCATCTCTGCACTCTTAGGATTATTGGTGCGCCGATAGCTTTCAGCTATTTTAAAAATTATTTTGGATTTTTCATCCTTGTCGCTTACCATATCGTAAGCTTCTTTCAACAGGTCTATTGCTTCATAGTATTCGCCTGCTTCATAGGCCTGGAGGGCCCGGTCAACTTTTCCCCGTCGTTGGGCTTGAGCAGAAAAAGTAGTACTTATGGTCAATATAGAAAATAAAACAAAATATGAAATTACCGTTTTCATTCAGTCAACTAAATTTTAAGGGTGAATTCCTGATATATTAAGGAATATTGTTCAAATATATAACAAAATTACATCAGAATAAACGTATCTGTATGCTATTTATTACAGGCATAGATATGTTGAAATAAAATACAACACGGAATATCCTGCACATGCGTTCTTGCCGTGTAATTCCAAAACGGTTTTTTCAAATATTAATTATCATAATAAAGAAAAAACTCATAGGGATGTGGCCTTAAAGAAAGTTCATGGATTTCATTTTTTTCTTTGTAATTTATATAAGTCTTTATAAGATCTTCAGAAAATACATTTCCCTTTGTAAGAAACGCATTGTCATTTTTTAGAGCATTCAGTGATTTTGATAGTGAATCGGGTACGGAAGGAATCTGATCCTTCTCCTTTTGAGGCAAATCATATATATCGGTGTCAAAGGGTTTTCCCGGATCTATCTTGTTTTCTATACCATCAAGCACCGCCATCATAACAGCTGTAAACATAAGATAACCATTTGTTGAGGGATCAGGACACCGAAATTCAAAACGTTTTGCTGATGATTTAGAGGAATACATGGGCACCCGAATAGCCGCTGAACGGTTTCTGGCTGAATAAACGAGGTTTACCGGGGCATCGAAACCAGGAACAAGCCGTCGGTATGAATTTGTGGTAGGAGCTGCAAAGGCCAGCACGGCAGGGGCATGTTTTAATAATCCGCCAATACCCCATAGTGCATACTGTGATAAGCCTGCGTATTTATCACCGGCAAAAATATTTCTCCCATCTTTCCAGATAGACAGGTGGGTATGCATACCGCTCCCATTATCTTCAAATATTGGTTTTGGCATAAAAGTCACCGTTTTTCCATGGTTTTTGGCAACATTTTTAACAATATATTTAAACCACATGAATTGATCAGCCATCGTAAGCAAATCAACATATTTCATGTTTATTTCATTTTGTCCGCCGGTGGCTACTTCATGATGGTGGGATTCCACCAAAATCCCTACTGACCGCATTACATTTACCATTTCGTTTCTCATGTTATGGTATGTATCAGTAGGGCTGACAGGAAAATATCCTCCTTTATATCCGGGTTTATAGCCAAGGTTTGGTTCTTCCAGTCTGTTTGAATTCCAGGCACCTTCAATGGAATCAATAGCATAAAAGCCTGTATTTTTCTTCTGCTCAAACCGGATTTCATCAAAGATAAAGAATTCGGCCTCTGGCCCGATAAATACCTGGTCGCCAATTCCTGTACTTTTTAAATATTCCACGCCTTTATGGGCAATGTATCGTGGGTCGCGCGAATACCTTTTAAGGGTAACCGGGTCAAAAATATTGGCAATCAGGCTCACGGTTGGTTGATCAAAGAAAGGATCAATGCAGGCTGTATCCGGATCAGGTATGGCAAGCATATCTGAAAGATGTACTCCTTGCCATCCACGGATGGAGGATCCGTCAAATCCCAGTCCTTCTTCAAAAGTTTCTGCATTCCAAGCCTCAACAGGATAGGAGCAGTGTTGCCATGTGCCCAGTAGGTCAACAAATTTCAGATCCACCATGGTGGCATTGTGTTTTTTTGCAAAATCAAAAAAATCTTTTGGTGTCATGGATATAAAATAATTTCAGTTAAGAATTTTTAAGCGAAGAAAAATTGTAATAACAGTTATTTTTCAGCCTTAAAATTACACTTTTATATTTTATTTAAAACTAGTTTTGAAATTCATAAAAATATTTTGATTTGTTAGATTTATTCCGAGTTGCTTAAAATTAGGGGGTTTAAACGTTAAATAATATCATATTTCATGAAATAGCCCCAAAAAAATTACAGATATTTACAAAATAGCTTAAAATTTCAAAAATTTTTATAAATTTGCATCATGAAATCAATAAAATAAACAGTTAATATTAATTACCAAAAATTTACCTTATGAAATCGAAATTGGAGTACATTTGGTTGGATGGGTATAAGCCAACCCAAACAATGAGAAGTAAAACTTTAGTGGTCAAAGACTTTTCCGGAAAAGTAGAAGACGCACCCGTGTGGTCATTTGATGGATCATCAACAGAGCAAGCCTCCGGACATTCATCAGATTGCTTGCTTAAGCCGGTATTTATATGTCCGGATCCGCAAAGAAAAAATGGATTTTTAGTAATGACAGAGGTTTTAAATCCAGACGGAACTCCTCATCCTTCAAACGGCCGTTCCACCATTGACGATGATGACGATGACTTTTGGTTTGGATTTGAGCAGGAATATGTATTGTGGGATTTAGATCATCATACACCACTTGGATTTCCGGCAGCTGGTTACTATCCTCCCCCACAAGGACCATTTTATTGTTCTGTTGGTGCAGAATATAATGTTGGAAGAAATATCGTTGAGGAACACTTAGATGCATGTATTGAAGCTGGTCTGAATATTGAAGGAATAAATGCTGAGGTAATGAAGGGGCAGTGGGAATACCAGATTTTTGCCAAAGGTGCAAAAGAGGCAGGAGATCAAATTTGGGTTGGCCGTTACCTGGCTGAACGTGTAGGTGAGAAATATGGTGTAAGGATTAACCTGCATCCAAAACCTGTTGAAGGAGACTGGAATGGCTCAGGAATGCATGCTAACTTTTCTAATGGCGCTATGCGTACTTCAGGAAAAGAAGAAGTATTCAAAGCAATATGTGAAGAATTTGGTAAATATATTCCGGAGCATATTGCCGTATATGGTGCTGGCAATGAGCTTCGTTTAACAGGCCAGCATGAGACTCAATCCATCGACAAGTTCAGCTATGGTGTATCTGACCGTGGGGCATCCATCCGCATTCCGGTTGGTACCATTGATAACGGATGGAAAGGACGTCTGGAAGACAGAAGACCAGCTTCAAATGCTGATCCATATAAAGTAGCTGCACGTATTGTAAAAACTGTGAAATCTGCTAAAGTATAAACAGGTATCAAACGTAAGAAATTAAAAAAGGTGCTTTCCATATTTTGGGGGTACCTTTTTTTTCTACCCCCCTATCGGTTAAATAAAATTTCACGGTATTTCGGGAGAGGCCATATTTCATTGTCCACGATCAGCTCAAGTTTGTCAATATGGTATCGTATATCGTCAAGATAAGGCGATATCTTTCGAGAATATTCCATAGATTTTTCCATATTTCCTTCAATCTTATTGCCAACTTTTCGGGCTTCCACCATTAGGTGCACTTTCTCTTTTATAGCACTTATATGTCCCGAAATTTCTTTAATGAGATCGATACGTCCCCCGGCAAGCGTTTGAAATTCATCCTTATCAAAGATTTGCTTCATACCCTGAATGTTTTTCATTAATTCTGTCTGGTAATTAATGGCTACCGGTATAATATGGTTTAAAGCTAAATCCCCTAATACCCTGGCTTCTATTTGAATACGTTTCGTATACATCTCAAGTTTCACGTCAGTGCGTGCCAGTATTTCAGTTTTACTCAGCACATTTTGGGATTCAAACAGGCGGATACTTTTCTTGTCAAGATAAGATTTGTAATTTGAGGGTATGTCCGTTACATTTGATAATCCCCGTTTTTTGGCTTCTTTTATCCATTCGTCTCCATAGTTGTTTCCCTCAAACCTTATGTTTTTAGATTCAATGATGTACTTTCTAAGCACCTGAAAAATTGCTTCATCTTTTTTCAATCCTTTGGTTTTAATGGCTTCCACATCTTTTCTGAATTTTTCTAATTGCTCTGCCATGGCAGTATTTATCACTATCATAGCGGAGGCACAATTGGCAGCTGAACCTACTGCTCTAAATTCAAAACGATTACCTGTAAAAGCAAAGGGGGATGTTCTGTTTCTGTCAGTATTATCAAGGAGTATTTGAGGGATTTTGCCAATATTGAGCTTTAGCTCAGTTTTTTCATCTGGCGTCATTTTGTCATCGGTTACGCTTTGTTCAATTTTATCGAGCATAGCAGAAACCTCTTTTCCAAGAAATACTGAGATAATTGCCGGCGGCGCCTCATTGGCACCCAGACGATGTGCATTTCCGGCCGAAGCTACACTGGCGCGTAACAGATCGGCATGTTCATGCACAGCTTTTAGGGTATTGACAATAAAGGTTAGAAATTGAAGGTTAGAGCGTGGTGTACGCCCTGGGGAAAAAAGATTAACACCGGTATCTGTAGCCAATGACCAGTTATTGTGCTTGCCGCTTCCGTTTATGTCTTTAAATGGTTTTTCATGGAAGATAACTGAAAATTTATGATGACGGGCAATCCGTTTCATCAGGTCCATGGTGAGCAGGTTATGATCAATGGCCAGATTTGTTTCTTCATAAATTGGCGCTACCTCATACTGGTTAGGCGCTACCTCATTATGTCTGGTTTTTAGCGGAATACCCAGTTTATATGCAGCAATTTCCAGATCCTGCATAAAATTAGCGACCCGCTCAGGTATCGAGGTAAAATAATGGTCTTCCAGCTGCTGATCTTTTGCAGATGCATGCCCCATCAGGGTACGTTCAGTAAGCACCAGGTCTGGTCTTGCCTGAAACAGAGCTTCATCCACAAGAAAGTACTCCTGTTCCCAGCCAAGGTTGGAAGTTACTTTTTCCACCGTACGGTCAAAGTACTGGCAGACTTCAACTGCAGCTTTGTCAATGGCATTAATTGATTTTAGCAAAGGAACTTTATAATCGAGTGCCTCACCAGTATATGAAACAAAGATAGTAGGAATGCTAAGGGTATTACCAACAATGAATGCGGGTGATGAAGGATCCCATGCAGTATATCCGCGTGCCTCAAAGGTATTGCGTATGCCTCCGCTGGGAAAACTTGAAGCATCGGGTTCTTGCTGTACAAGTAAACGGCCGGAAAAATCCTCTACCACTCCTGTACTGCCGTCAGCTTCAATAAAGGCATCGTGTTTCTCTGCAGTACCTTCAGTAAGCGGATGAAACCAATGGGTATAATGTGTAGCACCCATTTCCATGGCCCATGCTTTCATTCCTGCAGCCACCTGGTCTGCCATTTTCCTCTCAATACGTGTTCCTTTATCAATAGCTGTTATCACAGATTCAAAAGCTTCCTTTGAGAGATACTTTTGCATTTTTGACCTGTCGAAAACATTGGCTCCAAAATACTCCGAAGTTTTTTGTTCAGGATTTAAAATATCTACGGGTTCACGGGTGAGTAGCTCTTGCAAAGCAATAAACCTTAATTTGGCCATAGTGCGTTTATTATTGATTTTTTAAAAAAGCAAAAATAAATAAATTACACCTATGCTTCAAGAGCAAAGGTGTAATTTATTGTAAGATAGTGGCCAAAAAGTAGGTTAGAAATGGAAAAGGTGTATTTTAATTAAAAATACCCCCTGTTATTTTGCCATTTCAGCAAAATTTTTAAAAAATAATGGTATTGTCTCTATCCCTTTGAAAAAATTTTGCAGCGGATAATTTTCATTGGGGGAATGTATCGCATCTGACTCAAGACCAAATCCCAGAAGGATCGTCTTTACGCCAAATACTTCCTCAAAATCAGCAATTATGGGTATGCTGCCACCACTGCGGGTAGGAACCGGTTTCTTACCAAAAGTGGTTTCAATGGCGCGGCTGGCAGCCTGGTAGGCTGCAGAAGAGATGTCAGCTGCGTAGCCTTCGCCTCCGTGTAAACTGGTGACTTTTACCTGTACACTTTCAGGGGCAATTTTCTTTAAATAATCTTCAACAAGGGCGTCAGTTTTTTTTGAGTTTTGGTTTGGCACGAGTCGCAGGGATATTTTTGCATAGGCTTTTGACGGCAGCACTGTTTTGGCGCCTTCACCGGTAAAACCACCCCAAATACCACACACATCAAGAGAGGGACGTATGCCTGTATGTTCAATAGTACTAAAGCCCTCTTCTCCGTGTAATTCCTTAACACCGATATCTTTCTTGTATTTCTCTTTATTAAAAGGGGCCCGTGCCATATCTTCCCTTGCTTCTTTGGAATATTCAATTACATCATCATATATCCCAGGTATATTTATGTGCTGATGCTCATCTTTTAATTTAGCGATCATCTGGCACAATATGTTGATTGGATTTGCCACCGCACCGCCAAAAAGACCGGAATGCAGGTCGCGGTTGGGTCCCCTTACTTCTACCTCAAGATAACTTAACCCGCGCAGGCCGACAGTGATGCTTGGCGTATCAAAACCAAGCATGGTTGTATCGGATACAAGAATAACATCATTTTTGAGCAATTTTTTATGTGATTGACAAAAAGATTTTAAACTTGGAGATCCTATTTCTTCCTCGCCTTCAACCAGAAACTTAACGTTGCATGGCAATGTTTCAGTTTTTGACATGTATTCAAAGGCCTTTACATGCATAAAGAACTGGCCTTTGTCGTCATCTGCACCTCGTGCAAATATTTTTTCATCTCTTATTTGGGGCTCAAATGGTGGTGTATCCCATAAATCAAGAGGTTCAGCAGGTTGAACATCGTAGTGTCCATAAATTAGTACTGTGGGCAGGGATGCATCTTTTACTTTCTCAGCAAAAACCACCGGATGTCCTTTTGTTTCCATCACCTCTGCTGTGTCAGCGCCGGCATCGAGAAGTGATTGTCGGATATATTCCGTGGCTGATTTCATGTCTTCCAGATGGGCTGAGCTGCTGCTAACTGATGGGATGCGTAACAATCCAAAAAGTTCTTTTAAAAATCTTTCCTTATTTACTTCAATGTATGACTGTATTTTTTCCATAATTTGGGCTTTTTAATGTACTAAATTATAAATTTTGCCTGTATTTGTTTACAGGTTGTAAAACATGCTTTGAAAAACGAAAGAGCATATTTATGATTTACACGAATATTGTTGAAAATAATTATCGCTGTTCCTTATAAGCATTTAGCGTCCGATTCAATATTACTTTGCATGTATTTTTTATACTCAAAGCCCTTTTCGGGGTTTGGTTAGGTGTACCATAATCAGTATAAATATTGCCGTGTTTGTACTCCTAATTAGTATTTGCGCGAAAACTCATGTGTCTGAATAGGAAAGTCCAGCTTTGAGGCTTGTGAAGTCAGAAAAAACGCAGCTTACTTATGTAAATGAGTATTTTTCTGACAAGCATAACAGCCTGTCCCGAAAATCGGGAAAGAAATGGGTTTTCGCGCAGACACTTAATTAAAAGCTAAAGCGCAGCGATGATATTAAAAGTAAAAACAAATTTACCGGATAAACACGGAAACAGAATTTAAGTTAAATTTATTTTATACAGGATTCACATACATTCATACAGAATTTCATCCTGTTCGTACCTTTTGTGAAATTTAGTTTCTTTTAATGTGATGATGTTATTATTTTAGGGAGCCGAAAATTTTTAAAGAGCGTTTTTTATTAAGACTTTGTCATTATTGTGTAAGGAGAATTGGACTTTGTGGGGATGTTCGTTTAGGACTAAAAAAGCCGGGAAACCTCCCGGCTTTTTTATGTCTATTTTATCGGAGAATTAAACTTTTCAAATACATAAAAGGTGTAATCGTAAGGATTTCTTTCATCCTTATGATTTTTCTTTTGTGACCGGATTTTCCATTTATCCATATTCAGGGCAGGATAGTACACATCACCCTGTAATTCTGTATCAATTATTGTTAGATAAATAAGGTCGGCAACACCCAGCGTTTGGTCATATATATCCCCTCCACCAATGATGAAGACTTCTTCCTGTTGATTTTCTCTGGCCAGATTAAGTGCTTCTTCTATGGAGTGAACAACTGTGCAGCCAGGGGCATCATAATTTTCTTGTTTGGTAAGTACAATATTTGTTCTGCCAGGCAGCGGACGACCTTCAGCTTCAAAATTTTTTCGTCCCATAATCACATAATGCCCCATCGTGGTATTTTTAAAATAGGCCATATCACCAGGTAATTTCCAGGGCAATCTGTTCTCCCGTCCAATTATCCTGTTGCGTGTCATTGCTGCTATGTGCGAAATAATCATAGTTCATTAGTTTTTATACAAAAAAAGCTGATTTAATACTAACATGCAATATTTTATTTTCCCAAAGGTCATAAAAATTCTATTCAGTTGCTGATTATCAGCTTTTTTCAAAGGTTTTATTTTTTTTGAACCATGTTTTGATCAGGTATGTAAAGGAATCAGAAATTAAGATAAACATGTCTTAAAAATGTACGTATACGAACATAAGTGTTGCGATAGCGTTCATTTTTCCGTGAAATTCTATTTTGAATAATAGCTGTAATGTGCATAAAAACAGGTATATAATAACTTTGGCATGGGCTATGATAATACGTCATCAAACAATAAAACGATTACCTTTAAAATATTGAAAAATGAAAACAATTGCCAAGTTCAGCAAAATAATGATAACCACTGTTTTTACGCTTATTTTCATGTTGTTTACTCCCGGGAAGTTGGAGGCACAAGTGAATATGAATAAAAACGTTGATAAAAGCACATACAAAGCAGAACTTTTATTTGCCAGCCTGGAACAAAATAGTCCTGGCGTATACATTTTTGCCTCTTTAAATGAAGCTTTAGAAACTGTTGCAATTGAAAACTGGATGCTTGACCCTGAAGTTTTTATTGATAAAGCTGTTGTGAATTTGGATGAACTGGCAAATGAAGTATCAAAAGACGAAAATATACAGCTGGAGGAATGGATGAAAACAGACTTCTCATATTCGGCACAAAAAATAGAATGTCAGCCTTTATCTTTAGAACCAGCTCTTGAAGTAGAAGACTGGATGGTAACAGAATCTGCGTGGACATTGGAAAAATAACTCTCTTCTCTACTTCTCTTATTTTTTCAGAACCCGGCTTGCCTAAGCCGGTTTTTTTTTGAATATATATCCATTAAATATTATTAGGAACAGGTATTTTATGAATTTCTTTTTTCAGAAATTTTTCAATACGATCAAATTTACGTTTATCAAGTCTGTTTACAAAAGTTAATGCTACTCCTGTTGTTTCTGCCCTGGCCGTCCTGCCTACCCGGTGGATATAATCTTCCGGCTCCTGCGGGGCATCATAATTAACAATTAAATTTATATTTTCAATATCAATGCCACGTGAGATGATGTCTGTAGCAACCAAAATATTAAATTTTCTGTTCTTAAAGGCCAGCATTACACTTTCTCTCTCGTGTTGCTCTAAATCAGAATGAATTTCGCGTACATTCAGGCTTTCTGATTTCAGCTGCCGTGCAATTTGTTTCACTTTTCCTTTGGTGGATGCAAAGATAATGGTTGTTTCATCATGTTTACCTCTCAGAAGTTCACTGATGAGGTCGTTTTTTTTGTTATCCTCAACCATATAAGCAGCTTGTAAAACACCTTCAGCCGGTTTTGAGACAGCGATATCTATAGATTCTGGTTTATGCAGCAACTTATTGGCAAGTTGCCTTATTTTGGGGGGCATTGTAGCGGAAAAAAGCAGGGTTTGGCGTTTTTTGGGCAGGTGGGTGATTATCCGCATGATATCATCATAGAAGCCCATATCAAGCATTCGGTCTGCTTCATCAAGAATAAGTACATCGAGTTTTTTTAGATCAACATAACCAAGGTTTATATGGGAAATCATACGGCCCGGAGTGGCAATAATAACATCGCTGAAGGAAGTCATGGCTTTTTTTTGCACCTCCCAGTCACGGGGATCACCACCGCCGTATACAGCCGCTGAGCTTACGGGTAAAAAATATCCAAATCCCTGAAATTGTTGGTCTACCTGCTGGGCTAATTCGCGCGTGGGAACAATAATGAGTGCGCGTATTCTTTTCTCATCTCCGCCACTTGCTATCAGGTGCAACAAGGGAAGAATATAGGCTGCCGTTTTTCCAGTACCGGTTTGTGCGCAAGCAATAAGGTCTTTGCCTTCCATAATTATTGGAATGGCTTTTTCCTGAACGGGTGTGGGTTTTTCATAACCCGTTGCACTAATGGCTTCCACAACTTCAGGAGAGAGATTAAAACTTTTAAAATTCATTTTTACATTTTTTACGTCATTAACTTAGCGGTGGATCTAGTTCAAAATTATCATTTGGTTTGCTCTAATACTCTCAACTGTTTGGGTATTTTTGTTTTCGCAAATTTTAAACCAATGGTACCATGCAAAAGTACACCACAATTTTTTTCGATCTTGACCGAACCCTATGGGATTTTGATTCGAATGCAGAAGAAGCCCTACGTGAAATATTTGCCTCATTTAAATTAAAATCAAAAATATCTTCTGCTAGCGACTTTCTTCGCGTTTATGAAAAACATAATGAACGCTTATGGATGGCATACAGACAAGGCAAAATTAAGAAAAGTTTGCTACGTACAAAACGTTTTGATCTGTCCCTGAAAGATTTTGGTATTCATAACGAAGTACTTGCCGCCAGAATGGGAGAAGAATACCTTAGGATTTCACCACTCAAGACAACTTTAATACCCGGCACCATAGAGGTTCTGCAATTTCTTCATCAGCATTATCATTTATATGTAATTACCAATGGTTTTAATGAGGTACAGTACTTAAAGATGGAAAGATGTGGTTTAAATCGCTTTTTCAAAGATATTTTCACATCAGAAAACCTTGGATATCAGAAACCACATGCGGCCATATTTCAGAAAGCACTTCTGCTGGCGAATGAAAAACCTGCTGCAGCTTTAATGATTGGGGATGATGTGGAGGCGGATATTTTAGGCGCTCTAAAAGCTGGGATTGATCAGGTTTACTTCAACCCTCTTAAAAAAGTAAACAAGGTAAAAGCGACGTATGAAATTAATCATCTGCAGGAATTAATTGGGATTCTGTCATTTTAAAAAGGGGCTTCTTCATCAAAGCTGCTATTCTGACCAAGGTCAAAATCGCTGTTTGGCGGTGGCGCATTCTCCTGATTCATTTTTGACCCATAGGTAACAGCCATGTTTGAGGCATCATCTGCTTCCCCGGGGAAAGGGGTTACGTCTTCATAATCCGTAAATTTGGCAAACTTATCGATAAACCTGAGTTTTACATCGTCTATAGCTCCGTTACGGTGTTTAGCCACTATAATTTCAGCCATTCCCTGTGTTGGATTCCCCTCTTCATCTTCCAGTAATCCATACTTTTCAGGTCTGTGAATAAACAAAACAAGGTCAGCATCCTGCTCAATAGCTCCGGATTCACGTAAATCGCTCAATTGAGGGCGTTTACTACCACTACGCATTTCTACGGAACGGTTTAGCTGAGATAAGGCAATTACTGGTATGTTGAGCTCTTTAGCAATGGCTTTAAGGGCCCGGGAAATAGTACTTACCTCCTGTTCACGGTTACCACGGGTTTCCGGCGTACCCGTCATTAGCTGCAGGTAGTCAATGATAACAGCTTCAATATCGTGTTGGGTTTTCAATCTGCGACATTTGGCCCTGAGCTCAAAAACAGAAATTGCCGGGGTATCATCAATTAAAATAGGTGCTTCAGTAAGGTTCTTGATTTTGTAATCGAGCTGCTGCCACTCATAATCTTCCAGTCTACCGTTACGAATGCGATCGGATGGGAGCTCGGTTTCACTTACAATAAGCCTGTTAACAAGTTGTATAGATGACATTTCAAGGGAAAACAATGCGATGGGTTTTTTATGTTCAACAGCCATGTTTCGGGCCATGCTTAGCACGAAAGCTGTTTTACCCATAGAGGGTCTGGCTGCCAGAATAATTAAATCAGATCGCTGCCATCCGCTGGTGAGTCTGTCCAATTTTGAAAATCCAGAAGGAACTCCACTTAGGTTATCTTCTCTTTTTGCTGCTTCCTCTATTTGAAAAATTGCCTCTTTGATGAGTACGTTTATTTTGGCCGCTTCCTTTTTGATGTTCCCTGAAGCAATTTCAAACAATTCACTTTCTGAAAAATCCAGGAGGTCATTCACATCAATAGACTCATCAAAAGCTTTATTTTGAATTTCTGTTGATACCCTGATAAGTTCTCGTTGAATGTATTTTTGCTGAATAATACGTGCGTGGTATTCGATATGTGCTGCAGATGCTACGTTGGAGGTTAATTGTGCGAGATAATAAGGCCCTCCAATGCCATCAAGTAATTCTTTTTGCTTCAACTTTTCTGTCACAGTAAGAATATCCACCGGTTCTTCGTTAACAGACAGCTCCACTACTGCACTATATATTTTTTGGTGACTTTCTCTATAAAAACTTTCAGGCTTCAGGATATCCATGACGGTTATCACTGCATCACTTTCTATCATGATGGCTCCCAACACAATTTCTTCAAGATTAGTAGCCTGTGGAGGCATTTTTCCCATGTCCACGCTAAGCTGATCCATCTTTAAAACTGGTTTATTCTGTTTCCTCTGTACTGACATAATTATTTTTTTAGCATTGCAAATGTACGAAATTGCATATCGGTTATGAGGGTATTATACCTTCCTTTTTCGAACATCTATTGTTGATAAAAATGAGGATTTGTTAACAAATTTTAAATACTTTGTTTTTCAGTAAATTCATGGTTTTATGGTAATATCTAATACTTTTTATCATCATATATTCAATTAATTTTCAGAAAATTTTAAAAGATCAGAAGATTGCCTGTAGATTTGCATCATAATAAATAAAAAAAATTGAATGATTGTTTACCCAAATGCCAAAATAAATCTGGGATTAAAAGTGCTGCGAAAGCGAACTGATGGTTTTCATGATATTGAAACCTTATTTTACCCGGTGCCACTTTATGATGTGATGGAGATTTTACCTGCCAAAGCCTTTTTGCTTGAAATGAGCGGACATCAGCTGGATGTGGATATGAAGGAGAACATTGTGTATAAGGCCTGGGAGTACATGAATAAGCTATATCATGCTACTCCGATCCATGTTATTTTACATAAACAAATACCCTCTGGTGCTGGATTGGGAGGAGGATCATCAGATGCTGCTTTTATGCTTGATGCAATAAATAAATTATATGGGCTTGGTGCCACAAAAACAGAACTGTTATCGGTTGCTGCTAAAATTGGAAGCGACTGTGCATTTTTTTTATACAATGAACCCTGCCTTGCGACTGGAAGAGGTGAGATTATTGAACCTGTTGCTTTTTCACTTAAGAGCTATTATTTGTGTATAATTAAACCCGATGTTCATGTACACACAGCACATGCTTATGCTGGTATAAAACCCTCTGAGGCAGGACTTCTTCCCTCAGATGTTTTCCGCCAGCCTGTTGAAATGTGGCAAAAAAACCTGTTAAATGATTTTGAGCATACTATTTTTCAGAAATTCCCTGGTATTGCTAAAATTAAACAGGATTTATTAGGTGCCGGGGCCGTCTATAGCGCCATGTCAGGAAGTGGTGCTTCGGTATTTGCACTATTTGAAGAACCACCTGCACTTTCAGAATATGACTTTCCCGAATGCTTCTTTTGGATGGAGAAAATATAAAAAAAGCGATCTAAGAATGATCGCTTTTTAAAAAGATGTAAATTATTTGGGAGGTTTAAACTCTATCATTAACTGTCCTTTGGGTATTTTGTCTCCTACTTTTACATATATTTCTTTAATTTCACCATTGAAGGGACTAAGAATTTTGTTTTGCATTTTCATTGCCTCAAGTATTAGCAGGATTTCTCCTTCTTTTACTTTTTTGTTGGCTTTTCCATTTATCTTAATAATGGTTCCCGGAATGAAAGAGTAAATCTTGTTTGTATCGGGTTTTTCCCATTTTTTTCTGTTCAGAAACTTTTTGGATAAAACCGTTTTGTACTTTGTTTCATTAATCTGCAGTGTATTACATTTTAAATTATTCTCTCCGCAGGGATCTTTGGAGGAATCGCTTGTACTTTTATTAAGTGCCATAAAAGAGTTTCTTTATTAAATAATTAAAATGGAGGAATACCATGTTTTTTATTAGGCCCACTCACTGCCTTGCTATTTGATATTTCAATGGCATGCATGAGTACTTTTCTGGTCTCTGAAGGCTCAATTACGGAATCGACATAACCTTTGGCAGCTGCAACATAAGGATTGGCAAATTTTTGCTTGTATTCCTTAACTTTTTGGCGGCGCATCTTTTCAGGATCTTCAGCACTCATAATTTCTTTTCGGAAAATAATATTTGCTGCTCCCTCAGGTCCCATAACGGCAATTTCGGCTCCAGGCCAGGAGAAAACAAAGTCTGCCCGAAGATGACGGGAATTCATGGCAATATAACCACCGCCATAGGCTTTTCTGATAATCACTGTAATTTTGGGTACGGTAGCTTCGCTATAAGCGTACAAAATTTTGGCGCCATGCCTTATAACACCCATATGTTCCTGATCTACGCCGGGTAAATACCCAGGTAGATCAACCAGGGTTACAATCGGAATGTTAAATGCATCGCAGTACCGGATAAAGCGCGCTGCTTTGTTTGAAGAATCAACATCAAGAACGCCTGCTAATACCAGGGGCTGATTACAAACAAATCCTACTGTTTCTCCATTAATCCTACCAAACCCTATTACGATGTTCTGTGCCCAAAGCTCCTGAACCTCAAAAAAATCAGATTCGTCAACTACAGCACGTACAACATTTCGCACATCATAAGGGAGTTTTGGATCGCCAGGAACAATTTCATCTATTTTGAAACTCGATTTCGGATTTTTGGGCTTAAATGCTCTTGCCTTTTGCTTGTTATTCCAGGGGATAAAAGTCATCAGCTTCTTTATCTGGTCAAAGCATTCCAGTTCACTTTCTGCAAAGAAGTGGGCATTTCCTGTTATCTCGCTGTGCACACGTGCACCACCCAAATCCTCCATAGAAATTTCCTCACCCAGCACAGTTTTTATAACTTCAGGGCCAGTGATAAACATTTTTGATATTTTATCCACCACGAATACAAAATCGGTAAGTGCTGGTGAATATACAGCACCTCCGGCGCAAGGGCCAAGAATTACTGAAATTTGAGGGATAACACCAGAGTTTAATGTATTACGGAAAAATATTTCCCCATATCCGGCCAGAGAATTTACCCCTTCCTGAATACGTGCGCCACCTGAATCATTTATCCCGATAAGGGGTACACGCATTTTCAGCGCATGATCCATGATTTTGGTGATTTTACGGGCATGCATCAGACCAAGGGAGCCGCCAGCAACAGTAAAGTCCTGTGCAAACACACAAACAGGAGAGCCATATACGGTTCCGGTGCCAATAATGACTCCATCACCATGTAAAATCTTTTTATCCATATCGAAGTCACGTGCTTCGTGCTCAACAAACAAGTCGTATTCCTGAAAGGAATCATTGTCCAGAAGGGTAATAATGCGCTCGCGAGCTGTTAATTTACCCATAGATATTTGCTTCTCAATGGCCTTCTCACCACCACCCTGAAGCACTTCTTCTCTTTTCTTTTTAAGCTCGAGAATTTTTCTTTTTAGAGGCATAAATTGTTTTTTAATTAAACCTAAAATTTACCGGATTTTGTGTCAGAAATACTCAACCGGATTTGAAAATTGGGTACAACATTACAAAATCAAAATTATATAAAAAAATTATAAATCAATTGTAAGAATTAACTCACTGAAATACAACTTCTTATTTAGAACTAATTTTTTCGAATTATTTGGGTGCCATTTTATACATAAAATAGGCTATAAAAGCATATAAGATATTTGGTATCCATACAGCCAGCAGGGGATTTAGTTTACCGCCAATGGCAAATTGAGAAGAAAACTGCATAAATAACAGATATGAAAAACTCAGTGCAAGGCCTAAACCTATATGCCCCCCAATACCACCGCGTATTTTCCGTGATGATACTGTCAGGCCAATCAAGGTAAGGATAAATGTACTAAAGGGATTGCTGATACGTTTGTAGAATTCAATTTGAAAAAGTACTACATTTGTTGCTCCCTGCATTTTTTGCTTGTTAATATATTCCTTTAATTCATTGTGGCTCATTGCCTCCACAATATTTTCGCGTTGTCTGAATTCTCCCGGATACATATTCAGCGTTGTATCCAGAGAACTGCCCCGTGAAATTTCCTCCTCAACACCATCGATATCACGAATGTAGTAATTGCGGATATTCCATTTGTTTATGGTGGAATCCCATCGCACATAATCAGCCATTAATTTTGAAACAAGTTTTCCTTCATCAAATTTCTCAAGTGAAAATTTATACCCAATATTTGATGTATTACTGTAACTCTCCATGTAGACAAATAACCCGGGCTCCAATTGTTTATGAATATTTCTGTCGCGAAAATTTGGGGGCCGTGAGTGAATGTATTTTTCTTCAAATTCAAAACGCTCTGCATTGGCCTGTGGAATAAAATAATTGCTCATTACATAAACAAAACCAGCAATGATAAATGCAGAAAAGAAATAGGGCCATAGCATCCTCCGAAAACTAACACCACTGCTTAAAATGGCAATAATCTCGGTGTTATAGGCCATTTTTGAGGTGAAAAATATTACTGAGATAAACGTAAACAGCGGGCTGAAAAGAATTGCAAAATAAGGAATGAAGTTCAGGTAATATTCAAATGCAACTTCTTTGAAGCTGGCATCATTTTCCATAAAATCATCGATCTTTTCTGATAGATCAAATATTACGGCAATGAGTATTATAATAATGATGGAGAACACATAAGTTCCCAGAAACTTTTTTATAATGTATATATCCAGTTTTTTGAATAGCATTCTTTTAAATTCTTCTTGTCAATTTTGGAATCATCTTATTTTTCCACTCAGCAAAAATACCCTCCTCAATTTTTCTTCTGGCTTCATCTACCAGCCATAGATAGAAGGCCAGATTGTGTAAGCTACCAATTTGTGGCCCAAGCATTTCTTTTGAAACAAATAAATGCCGCAAATATGCTTTTGAATAGGTTTTATCTACAAAACTATGACCTTTTTCATCGATGAGCGAAAAATCATCTTTCCATTTTTCATTTCGAATGTTGATTATTCCCTCATCAGTAAAAAGCATGCCATTTCTGCCATTCCTGGTGGGCATAACACAATCAAACATATCGGTACCCAGGGCTATAGCCTCCAGAATATTGGCAGGAGTACCCACGCCCATAAGGTAGCGGGGCTTTTCTGGCGGTAAAATGTTATTCACTACTTCCAGCATTTCGTACATATCTTCAGTAGGTTCACCAACGGAAAGTCCGCCAATAGCATTTCCTTCACAATTCATCTCTGCCACGAAATCAGCACTCTTTTTTCTTAAGTCCTTATAAGTACTTCCCTGTACAATGGGGAAGTAAAACTGATGATGTCCGTATAGCGGAGCCGTTTTATTCAGGTGTTTGATTCCCCTGGCGAGCCAGCTATGTGTAAGCTCCATCGATTTTTTTGCCTGTTTATAATCACATGGATAAGGCGTGCATTCATCCAGGGCCATCATGATATCAGATCCCAGAACTCTTTGGATTTCAATTACATTTTCTGGAGTGAAAAAGTGCTTGCTGCCATCAATGTGCGAACGAAATTCCGCTCCTTCAGCATTTAATTTACGGTTTTCGGCCAAAGAAAAAATTTGGTAACCTCCGCTATCTGTTAATATTGGTTTATCCCAGGACATAAAAGCATGCAGTCCGCCTGCTTTTTTCATAATGTCTATGCCCGGACGTAAAAAAAGATGATAGGTATTTCCAAGAATTATTCTGGCGCGGATGTCGTTTATCAGGTCCCGCTGGTGAATTCCTTTTACGGAAGCAACGGTACCTACAGGCATAAAAACCGGGGTTTTTATGGTGCCATGGTCAGTTTTGAGTACTCCTGCACGGGCATGCGTTCCGGAATCGGTATGGTCAATTGTAAAACTCAATTCTTATTTTTCCGGCAAAGATAAGCAATCTGAACAGAACATAAGCGGATACTGATTTTTGAAATTGCGGATTCGAAAAATTGATTTAAGTCATCAGCAGTAAAGTGCAAATGAGAAAAATTTGTTTTAAAATTGCGTAATTTTTCAACTATGATGGAATATATATTCCCACTTGATTTTTGGTCGTACAATACATATATTTTCTATGGGTTGCTCCTTGCTGCACTCATACAGATATCTTTTTATCTTTTTGTATACCTGCGTGTTTACCGCAAAGCACAAACCAAAATAACACTTAGGGAGAAAATCCCTGTTTCCGTTATTATAGCTGCCCGTGATGAAGCAAGAAACCTGGAGAAAAATTTACCATTGATCCTTGAGCAAGAGTATAAGAATTTTGAAGTAGTGGTTGTTGATGATTGTTCCGCTGACGACACAGAAGAAGTGCTTATTCGGATGAGAAATAAATACCCACACCTAAGATCAACATTTATCAGGGAAGATAATAAGTTTAAACACGGGAAAAAGTTGGCTTTAACCATTGGCATAAAAGCAGCAAAAAACGACCATCTCTTACTAACTGATGCTGACTGTTATCCTGCTGGCAAAAACTGGCTCGAAATAATGACTTCTAATTTTTCCGATACCCGTAAAGTGGTTTTAGGTTATGGAAGATATGCGCAAAAACCCGGCTTTTTGAATAAGTTAATCCGCTTTGATACATTTTTTATTGCTCTCCATTACTTTGGGTTTGCTTCGCTGGGAAGGCCCTACATGGGGGTAGGCCGAAACCTTTGCTATACCAGAAAACTTTTTTTCCAAAATAAGGGTTTTGCCAGTCATCATGCGTTGGCATCAGGTGATGATGATCTTTTTATTAAAGAGGTGGCTACAAAGAAAAATACGGTTATTGAACTGCGCCCCGAGGCGCACACCATATCACAGGCCAAACAAAGCTTCCGCAATTGGTTTATTCAAAAACGCAGGCATTATACTACAGCCAAATATTATAAAGGTTTTCATAAATTTTTTCTTGCCCTGGAACCTTTTTCACGAATGCTCTTTTATACAGGCATTATATATTTCCTCTTTAAAAACTTGTATGTTTTACCCGTTTTATCACTATTTTTTATTCGTTTAACATTACAACTATTTACACACTATTTGAACCTGAAACGTTTGAATGAAAAAAATTTATTATTAATTTCGCTGGTATATGATATTTTTTATCCTTTAATTGGTCTATTTTTGATGGTTTTAAATATCACTGGCAGAAAAAACAACACATGGAGGTAAACACAAACAATTTATCAGATAAGGCACAACTTGATTACAAATTGGTGCTGAAGGCAATTGATGGAGATCAAAAAGCCTATGCAGACTTAATGGACCGGTATCGTGATGCCATTTATTTTATGCTACTGAAAATGGTCAATAACTCCAGCGATGCTGAGGATCTTACCATTGAAGCTTTTGGAAAAGCTTTTAAAAACATCCATCAGTACGCCCCAAACTATGCCTTCAGTACCTGGTTGTTTAAAATTGCAACAAATAACTGTATCGACTTTATCCGCAAAAAGCGTGGCAGCCATGTCTCCATTGAACAATCGCAGGATGACCCCGATAATGTAACCATTACCATTCAGTCAACCACCCCTGACCCTGAGGAGCATTACATTAATCAGCAAAAGGTGAAAATGATGCGCTCTGTGGTATCCAAATTGAAGCCAAGGTACCGTAGGTTGATTGAACTACGTTATTTCAAAGAATTTTCTTATGAAGAGATTGCAGAAGAGCTTGAATTACCTATTGGTACAGTTAAGGCACAGCTTTTCAGGGCAAGAGAGTTGCTTTTTAATATTTTGAAGAATACCAGCAGCAAGATTTAAATAAGTTGGAATCTTCAGGCAATAGTATCATAGGGCATTACTTTCCTTCACTTACTGATATCCAGGTACGGCAATTTGGTGAACTTGGTAGGCTGTATACATTATGGAATGATAAAATAAACGTAGTTTCACGGAAAGATATCGATGCCCTATATGAGCACCACGTATTGCATTCTCTTGCCATTGCCAAATTTATACAGTTTATTCCTGGTACACTTATTATGGATGCAGGTACTGGAGGCGGTTTTCCCGGAATACCTTTGGCAATAATTTTTCCGTCAGCAAAGTTTTATCTGGTAGACTCTGTGACAAAAAAAATCCGGGTGGTAACAGAAATAAAAAAGCAACTTGCTCTGGGCAATGTTTTTCCAATGGTGGCCCGGGCAGAAAAAGTAGATGCTCAGTTTGATTTTGTAGTCAGCAGGGCGGTAACCGCTTTCCCCGCTTTTTATAACATGATAAAGAAAAAAATCCGATCCGGGAATAAGAATGAAAAAAAAAATGGAATTATTTATTTAAAGGGAGGTAATTTTTCAGAAGAAATTCAACAATTTAAGTCAAAAGTTCAGGTTACGAATATATCAGACTATTATCATGAAAATTTTTTTCAAACAAAAAAGATTATCTACATGCCGATGTAAAGGGGTAAACTAATTGTCAATATATTATTTAATTGTGTTTTTGCAAAAAATAAAAAAAACATTAACTTTGCATTTCTGAAAAGAAAATATTAAGTACGATCAGATAAAAAAGGTATAATCATTATAAACTTACTATTGTGAAAAGAACATTTCAACCATCCAACAGAAAAAGAAAGAATAAGCACGGTTTCAGAGAGAGAATGTCCTCGGCAAATGGTCGTAAAGTACTTGCTTCGCGCCGGGCAAAAGGAAGAAAAAGACTTACCGTTTCAGACGAGATGAGGAAAAAATAGAAAGTATTGTTGACTTATAGAAATAGGGGAGCTTGATACAAGTTGCCCTATTTTTGTTTGTAGTAGTTTCTAAAGCATTTTTAAAGTGAAAAAAATTGTAGACATTGCCGGTGCCGGCATTAGTGGTTTAGCCACTGCATGGTATTTATCTAGACTAAACAAGAATATCCGAATTCGGGTATGGGAAAAAGCTGATACACCGGGAGGTCTTGCCGGTACTTTTAAATTTTCTGAAGATGTACTTGTGGAAAAATTTTACCATCATATTTTTAAAGGCGATAAAGCATTAATCCATTTAATTGATGAGCTCGGATTATCTGAGAACCTTGAATGGAAGCCTGCTGCCACAGGTTCATATTACTACAGCCAACCTTACAGGTTATCCTCGCCGTTTGATTTATTGAAGTTCAAACCGCTGCCTTTATTTGATCGCATCCGCATGGGATTAATGGTTTTAAAGGCACGCCAGGTAAAAAATTGGGAACAACTTGATGAAGTCTCGGCGCGGGATTATATTATTGGAGCTGCAGGAAAGAAGGTCTATGAAACTGTTTGGGCTCCCTTGCTAAAAGGTAAGTTTGGCATTTATGCAAATGAAGTTTCCGCTGCCTGGATATGGTCTAAGTTTGTAGACCGTGGTAGTTCACGTGGAAAGGGAGGGTTTGAAATGTTGGGTTATCTCAGCGGAGGCCTTGGACAGATATTTGAAAAAATAACAGAGAATCTTGTGGCACAAGGGCATGAAGTGCATTTTGATGCCGGGGTAGAAAGGATAACGGCAAATGAAACCGGCTGCATTGATAAAATTCAGGTAAAAGGTGATATGTTTGAGACAGACCTCGTAGTTAGTGCTATGCAAACCCCTGACCTGGTTAAAATTTTGCCCGAACAGCTAAATAATTTTAAAAACCAGCTTGATAGAATTAAATTTTTATCCAATGTTTGCCTCGTGATGGAGCTGAACCGGTCTCTTTCTTCATTTTACTGGAGTAATGTTACAGACCCCGATGCCCCTTTTGTGGGTATCATTGAACAAACAAACTGGGTTGACAGGGCAGAATACGGTGGCAATCACCTGGTATATATTTCAACTTATGTGCCTCCTGCAGATCACAGACTTAGTATGGATGAGCAGACTTTGATTGAATACTATATGCCACATATCAAAAAAATGTTTCCTCATTTTGATGAGAGCTTTATAAATCATTCAAAAATATGGAGGGCGCCTTATACACAGCCCGTTGTGCAAACCGGTTACAAAAACCTGGTGCCTGATGTTTCAACTCCCGCAGACAATTTGTATGTTTGTACCATGGCACAGATTTATCCCAACGACAGGCAGGTGTCAAATGGTATTGAGAAAGCGAAGGAAACAGTTCAAATTATCAATAAAAGTCTAAATGATTAGTATTGTAATTCCCATCTATAATGAGCAGGAAAATCTTGACCACCTCTATAAGCGACTCAAAGGTGCTGCCCCCGTGTGGAAGGAAGATTATGAGGTTATCCTTGTGGATGATGGCTCCTCAGATGATTCTGCACATATGATGAAAGATATTGCAGAAAAAGACACGCATTTTCGCATTGTCAGTCTGTCGCGGAATTTTGGTCATCAGGCTGCAATCTCTGCCGGTATATCAGTATCTATTGGCGATGCAGTTATTATTATGGATGGAGACTTACAGGATCCCCCGGAAGAGCTGCCCCGATTTCTTGAAAAATGGCGGGAAGGCTATGAGGTGGTATATGCCATCCGGACCAAGCGTAAGGAGAGTATATTCAAACGTGCCGGATATGCCTCATTTTACCGAATACTGAATTTAATCAGCGATATTAAAATTCCTCTTGATTCGGGCGATTTTTGTGTGATGGACCGTAAAGTTGTTAACACACTTACACGTGAAATGCCTGAACAATTGCGCTTTGTGAGAGGATTACGGGCATACGCCGGATACAAGCAAATTGGGATAAAATATGAACGTGCTGGCAGGGCTGCCGGAAAGGAAAAATATACGTTTAGTAAGCTGCTGGGGCTTGCCCTCGACGGGTTATTTGGGTTTTCAACATTTCCTCTGCGTCTTGCTACTTATGTGGGCATTGTTATTGCCATACCCTCTTTTATCGTAGGGATATTTTTTATTTTTCACCGGTTAATCGGGTTCAAAATATTCGGTTACTCTCCTGCCGATACCCCAGGTCTTGCTACTCTTACTGTTGGAATGTTTTTCTTAGGCGGCGTAATGCTAATTATGCTGGGCATTATTGGCGAGTATATTGGGCGCATTTATTTTGAGGTGAAGAAGCGTCCGTTTTTTATTATTGATTCCATTTATCAAAATAATATCAAACCCGGTAAGCAGGTTAATGGTATAGAAGTTTGAGATATAAATGATAAATATTTACCACCATGCTCCAGATTGGGAATAAAATAATTGGATTGGACGTATTACGCAAAAAGTTTGTGTGCGACGTAGAAAAATGTAAGGGAGCTTGCTGTGTCCAGGGAGACTCAGGTGCTCCGCTGGAGGATGATGAAGTGGATATATTACAGGATATCCTTCCGGATGTGAAACCTTTTATGCTGAATGAAGGCATTGAAGCCATAGATAAGAATGGATTTTTTTATGTTGACAGTGATGGGGATAAGGTAACCATGTTGATAAATGGCAAAGCATGTGCTTTTGCCATTTATGAGAATGGAATCGCCCGCTGCTCTATTGAAAAAGCGTGGATGGAAGGTAAGATTAAGTTTCAGAAGCCGGTTTCCTGTCACCTGTATCCCTTAAGAGTGAAAAAATACCGTCAGTTTACCGCCGTAAACTACGATAGGTGGGAGCTCTGTAAGCCAGCGCTTAAAAAAGGAGCTGCAGAGAACGTTCCCTTGTATATATTTGTGAATAAAGCCTTACAACGAAGATTCGGTGCCGAATTTGCCAAAGAAATATCCCTGGCAGGTGAAGAATATGAACGTACCGGCTTTAAATAAATAATGGTTGCTAGCCAAGCAATGAATTCTTCCTAATAGTAATCCCAGACTTTTTAGATTTTGAATGCTTTGAATTTGTGATTTAACTTATCAATCCCTCAGGTTTTCATGGAGAGGACAAATTATTGTTGAAAGAAAAAATCGTTCAGTTCGTATATTTCTTCAGTGGTAAGTGTTGATTCAAAATCAAAAAACCGATCAATGGCCCGAAGCATTTCTTCATAGGAGATATACTCATCTTCATCCTCATCCAGAGGCTTGAATTTTGAAGGGATAGGAATATTGCTACGGTTTAAGGTGCTAAAGCCAACATTTTTAAGAATATATTTATCTACATCCTCCCGGTTTACTGCCATTGACTGGTCAAGGCGGGCGATGACTTCATCCTCAGTAATTTCTACACCATTCTCATTCACATAGGCGCCCGGCCGGGAATTAACCTCGTTGTCTTTATAGTCATAAATACCATCATTGTCAGTATCGAATGGACAACCCAATGTGTCCACAGCCACTCCCCTGGGTGTCATCGGACATTCATCCCATCCATCATATACAAGGTCATTGTCCTCGTCACCATACATGGTGTAATCAAAACCTTCCAGGTTGGCAAACATTTTCTCCACAAGAATGGTCTCCGCATCGGAAAAGAGATCGAGATGCAGGGTAACATAAGAAAAACCAAATTTGTCATTTTTATTGTCACCGATGACTAGTCCACCCTGGTTTTGGCTGGTTACATTATCTAATAGATCAGTGAGTGTAAAGTGTAGAGATGTTCCCAAACGCAATACCACACGGTCAGAAAGTGAAAAATCGAATCCTGCCTCTACCGGTATGGCAAATGTATTTTGGGAATAATTTCCAAGTCCGTACAGATCCAGTTCTCGAAGATCAGATTCATAGATATAATCACGGGAAATAATGTTGCTTTCCATTCCTGAACCTTCAGGGACATCACGAATGGTCCCATCGGACCAATAATTGTAAAAGTTGCTGTTGGAATTCATCAAATCTGATTTGGAGTTGAACTGAATATTCTCAACACCGACTGATATGAAAGGGCGGACCAAACGTTCTCCTTTAATTAGGTGCCTGAAATCATAATTGACATTAATTCCGAACGCAATCAGATCTGTTTCAAAATTGAGGTTGCGTGCGGTATTCTCAAAGGATCTTTCATTGCCATTGAGTACACCATAAAGGAGAAAGAAATTTGCTTTATAAAAGTGTTGATTATCCAAAAATGTAGATACATTGACTTTATACGCCGCTTTTCCAAGCAAAGGATTATTATAATTATTCTTTACATCACCGTAAAACACAAGGGAGCCAACCCCGCCTCCTATCACAGGTTTGTAGACCGGATTTTCAACTTCTACTTCTTCATTTAAAAGGTCCTCATAAAAATCCTCCTGCGCCGATAGGATGGAAGAGCCCCCAATCAGCAATAGGGAAATCAGGATTTTAGATATGTGTATTAAATATTTCATTGAAGTTCCAACTTATAAAAAACATTACGTACGATGATGCAATTCGTTACATGGTTTTACTCTTTACCTGTACCATTTTTGGTTGGTAATCATAAGGGCTTCCTGCACAGTGATGCGATCTCCTGAATTATAGGCAGCCACAAAGGCGTCTTCTATGGTAGTAGTATTCCAGATATGAACCCGGTAATCACGGGCCTCCTTATATTCGCTGAATGTACCTACCAAATATTTGTGCCATCCTTCATGAACTTCGGTTTTTACATCGTTATTCAGTTTATATTTATCAAAATACCGTTTAATATTTACCGGGCGGTGTCCTGCAGCCACTTGTACGCGGTAGGTTACGCCTTCACGTGGTTGTAATAAATATGGCTCATGAATTTCTGGAATCCCTGTAACTTTGTTGTAGACTGTTTTGGCAGGCTGCTGTCGTTTTTCATAAGTTTCTGATTCTGCAGGCATTCCAGTATTTTTTATTGTTGAATTGTCCCCTGCCTTTAAAGGCCTGGTACTTTCCTCCTTTTGGGATACGTCTGGATCTGAGTTCTCACTTAATATTACAGGCATATCAAAAAGCAACTGTTGCAGGCTTTCAGTGTCCATATTTTCTAAATCAGCATTTTTTTGTACGATATCTATTACACGTGTTTTGTCGCCCTCTATATAGGAGAACTTTCCACTAATAACAGGGGGTGCAGCCACATTTTCATCTACGGGTACTAGCCTGTATGAAACGATGAAATAAGGGTCGGATGGCAAGTTCATCCATAAAAATTTGGCCATTCCATCTTTAAAAGTAAAAATAGCATTTTTAGTATTCATTTTTAAAGCGGTGTATCCAGCCGGAATATTTTCTTCAATTTTTGCAAACTTATTTTGGTTACCCCTGTTTACAAGAACCTTTACAATCCAATCATCTTCGCCCACTGGCTGGTATGGAGCTTGCCTAACAGCAGATACTTCGCCAAGCGATTCAGGGGTAAGGTCTGGAATTACTTTTTGCTCAAATTCATTAACATCAACAATAAGGGCAGGATCAATATCCGGTGAGGGTATGATGTTGATGTTCACTGGTGATACTTCAATATTTTTCCGTTGGTTGTCCTCTATGTATGAGAACCGGCCCCCCATGGTGAAGGTCCCGGTCAGGCGTGGGTCTACAGATACTTTATATGTTACCGTAAGGGTGGGTTCGTCAGGCAGTCGCAACCAAATAAGCCTTATGCGGTTATCCTGAAAAGAAAAATCTCCGCCAGAAGGGTTTATGGCTGAGGCTTTTAGTCCGGCAGGAAGGTTCTGTTGAAATCGGGCAAAGCTGTTAAGGGAAGTTTTATCTACTTTTACTGTTACAGTAAAGTCTTCACCTGCATTTACTTCTGTGGGTGTATTCAAATCTAATGTTACACCATTGAATATCATGTCAATAAAGAGCATCAACATGAGGTGAAACAAGAAAAGTACCCGAATCATAAATTAGATATAAGTTTATATAAAATATGTTAAAAAATAAATCTGTTAAAAATAGGTAATAAGTTTAAATATACCAAAAGAATGCTCCACTGATGCTAAATTTAGCTGTTTTATTGAATTCTTTTTTAGCAAGGTATTCTTAAATCACTGCCTGCCTAATAATTACAGGAATTTATACGCAACACTTTCTCATTTGTTGTATAAGTTAGGTTACAAATCCAGAATCCCTTTAATCTCATAATCTTTATGCTATTGTATTTCAAGAAGAATCATTTGGATAATTTACAGTAATTTTGTAGTTTTTTGGAAACGATTACGGGAAATTGAACGTTATAATAATTGTTTCAAAAAGTGAATAATGAGTTTTTATATGAATCATAGATTTTTTAGAGGAATGATAGTAGTTACTAAATTTTTGGCATCTGTTATGTTTTTAGTGGGAATTGGTTTCTCGGTTTTGTTTTTTTCAGAATCAGTACCTCCCAAGATGCAGGCACAAACATACCAGGATACAAGTAAATTTGAACAGAATTTTTATAATAATTACGGGGTGTATGCACTTAATGTGCCAGAAGAGGTGTTTTTTGCCGGAGAGGAGGTTCCTGTTGAACTTTTTGATGTTCGCGAAAGCCTGGACAGGGAGTTGCTCGTAAATACTTACTGGCATTCACAAACCCTGTTCTTAATGAAAAGAGCCTCCCGGTACTTTCCTCTAATAGAGCCGATACTAAAAGAATACGGAGTCCCTGATGATTTTAAATATCTTGCTGTTGCAGAAAGTGGGCTTGAAAATGCCCGTAGTCCTGCGAATGCAGTGGGTTACTGGCAGTTTTTAACCGGTACTGCCCGCGATTATGGCCTGGAGATAAATAATGAAGTTGACGAGCGCTATTCAATTGAAAAGTCAACGGAAGCTGCTTGTAAATTTTTGTTACAGTCCTATAAGCTATATAACAACTGGACACTTGCAGCAGCATCGTATAACATGGGCCGGGATGGAATTAGTAAACAAATGGTTCGTCAAAAAGAAACCGATTATTACGACCTGTTGCTTGGCGAGGAAACATCACGCTATGTATTCCGAATAATCGCACTCAAAGCCATTTTCAGTAATCCACGGGAATACGGGTTTAACATCCGCCAACAGGATTTGTACAAACCTTTACCTTATGAATTGGTGGAGGTTACCGGCAGCGTGCCTGATTTTGCTGTTTTTGCTCAGGAAAATGGAACCAACTATAAGATACTGAAATTTTTAAATCCATGGCTTAGAGAAGCCTACCTGTTAAATCCATCTGGAAAAACATATTATATTAAAATCCCCAGGGATGGGGCACGGATTACATCAGCCTATTATTCGTTAGAAAGCCCCGGGCTATTCAACGGATTTAAATGAAACCAAACCCACAACCAGTTGTTGTTGCTTAAATAAGTTAAGATAAAAGCCCTTGAAAGCAGGACCATTGTTTTACCGCTGCTTTATAATACAAATTTAAACCGAAACGTACCAGTGAAAGATATGATCAGTGTTTCCGGAGCCAGGGAGCACAATTTGAAAAATGTAAATGTTAATATTCCCCGAAATGCCCTTACTGTAATTACAGGTCTGAGTGGAAGCGGAAAGTCTTCGCTGGCATTTGATACCATATATGCCGAAGGCCAGCGGCGGTATATTGAAACTATGTCGGCCTATGCCCGCCAGTTTTTAGGTAATATGGAACGTCCGGATGTGGATCAGGTTACAGGATTAAGTCCTGTAATAAGCATAGAACAGAAAACGACTAACAAAAACCCACGATCTACAGTGGGTACCATTACTGAAATATACGATTTTCTGAGGTTGCTTTACGCACGTGCCTCTGAAGCTTTTAGCTATGAAACAGGCGAAAAGATGGTGAAATATACCGACGATCAAATTATTCGGCTTGTCTCAGACCAATTTAAAGAGCGAAAAATTCTTGTACTGGCACCTTTGGTAAAAGGACGCAAAGGTCATTACAAGGAACTGTTTGAACAACTTCGCCGAAAAGGATTTCTTTACGTCCGTATAGATGGTGAAGTAAAAGAGATGACGCCGACCATGCGCGTTGATCGTTATAAAACGCACTTTATTGAGGTAGTCATAGACCGCCTGCAGGTGAGCGAAAAAGATCAGAAAAGACTCAGAAACTCTGTGCAGACAGCAATGAAAACAGGCAATGGAATAACCATGATTATTGATCATGAAACAGGTGATGCCAAATACTTCAGTAAAAAACTTATGTGTCCTACTACAGGCATCTCTTACAATGAACCTGCCCCACACTCTTTTTCGTTTAATTCTCCGCAGGGCGCTTGCCCGGTGTGTAAAGGTCTTGGAAGAACAAAAGAAATTGATGTTGAAAAAATCATCCCGGATGATAAAAAAAGCATTCGCCGTGGCGGCATAGCGCCCTTAGGGACATATAAAAACATGCTCATATTCTGGCAACTGGAAGCCATAGCAAACAAATATAAATTCACCTTAAATACACCATTAAAAGAAATTCCAGAAAAGGCTTTGAATGTAATTCTGTACGGCTCGGAGGAATCTTTTAAGCTGGAGAATACACCTCTTGGAAGCCGCGCAAATTATTTTATGAGTTTTGAAGGGGTATTGAATTATATTGCTACCCAAGAAAGTGATGATGGAAAACAATTATCGGATGACAGTCAGTATATTAAGGAGGTTGTTTGTCCTGAGTGCATCGGATTGCGTTTGCAAAAAGAATCGCTTCATTTTAAAATAGATGATTTTAATATTTCCGAACTTGCCCAAAAAGATATACACGACCTGTACGAATGGTTCTTAAATCTTGAAGAACGCATCAATAGCCGCCAAAAGGCAATTGCGCATGAAATTTTAAAAGAATTGCGCACCCGCACCCAATTTCTGCTTGATGTTGGCCTGGATTATTTGTCGATTGACAGACCTTCAGCTTCCCTTTCAGGGGGAGAGAGCCAGCGTATCAGGCTTGCTACCCAAATCGGATCGCAGCTAGTGAATGTATTGTATATACTTGATGAACCCAGCATTGGCCTTCACCAGCGCGACAATATAAAATTAATAGAATCATTGCAAAAGCTCAGAGATAGCGGAAACTCGATTATTGTAGTTGAGCATGACAAAGAAATGATCCTCTCCGCAGATTTTGTTGTAGATGTTGGACCAAAAGCCGGAAGATTTGGTGGTGAGATTGTGGCTACAGGTCCACCGAAGGAAATTTCCAAGGCTTTATCTATCACAGGCGAGTATTTGCGGGGAGAGCGTAATATTGATGTGCCTGCTTTAAGACGCCCTGTAGGTAAAAAGAAGATTAGCATAAAGGGGGCATCAGGACATAATCTTAAAAATGTGTCTGCAGATATACCCCTGGGTCTTTTTATATGTGTTACGGGTGTATCCGGTAGTGGAAAATCATCGCTTATCAATGAAACACTGCATCCTGCGTTAAGCAAACAGTTTTATCGCTCTAAAGCAGAGCCATTACCCTATAAGAAAATTGAAGGCATAGAAAATATTGATAAGGTAATAAAAGTAGATCAGTCCCCCATTGGCCGTACACCTCGCTCCAACCCGGCTACTTATACCGGAGTTTTTTCTGATATCAGAAAACTCTTTGAGCTCACGCCTGAAGCAAAAATCAGAGGATATAAGGCTGGACGGTTTTCTTTTAATGTTAAGGGGGGGCGTTGCGAAGAATGCAAAGGTGCAGGTGTTCAGACCATTGAAATGAACTTTTTACCCGATGTGCATGTGCACTGCAGATCCTGCAATGGTAAGCGCTATAACAGGGAAACCCTTGAGGTAAAATACAAAGGAAAAAGTATTGCAGATGTGCTGGATATGACAATTAATCAAAGTGTTGAGTTTTTCAGCAATATACCCTCTATTCATAAGCGTTTGGAAACATTGAAAGATGTAGGGCTGGGATATGTAAAGCTGGGGCAATCATCAACAACACTCTCAGGAGGAGAATCACAGCGGGTGAAGCTGGCAGCAGAGCTTGCCCGCAAGGACACAGGTAAAACCTTATATATTCTTGATGAACCTACCACAGGACTGCATTTTGAGGATGTAAAAGTATTGTTGCATGTGCTGAACCGGTTGGTGGGTAAGGGCAATACAGTTATTGTGATTGAACATAACATGGATGTAATTAAAGTTGCAGATTATATTATTGATTTGGGCATGGAAGGTGGCAGGGGTGGAGGTGAAATCTTATGTGCCGGTACACCTGAGCAGATAATCAGGAACAAAAAAAGTTATACCGCCAGGTATCTAAAAGAAGAGCTAAAAATGAATATTGTTGCCGGGTAACCATTATTCATCACAAAATTATTTTTATTAAATTTTAAAAGATTACTACTTTTAGATTCTTAAAATATCATTTTAATACCTTAGATGGGGAAAAATACTGCATATGTCAAGTAGCGAAGAGAAAATTAAAAAAGCATTTGAACAGAAAAACTGGAATGAAATTCAAAGCGCTGATTCATGGAAGATATTTAAAATAATGTCGGAATTTGTTGAAGGCTTTGAAAAGCTGGCGCGGATAGGACCTTGTGTTTCAATTTTTGGTTCAGCACGTACAGGCCCGGAAAACAAGTACTACCAGCTGGCAGAGGAAATCGCCTATCAGCTTACACAAAACGGATATGGCGTAATTACAGGTGGTGGCCCTGGAATAATGGAAGCCGGTAACCTGGGGGCTAAAAAAGGAAAGGGGAAATCAGTTGGCATTAATATTGACTTGCCATTTGAGCAGGACGCCAACTTTTTTATTGACTCTGACAAGCTTATAACTTTTGATCATTTTTTTGTGCGCAAGGTAATGTTTATGAAGTATTCCCAGGGATTCATAATTCTTCCGGGAGGTTTTGGTACCTTTGATGAACTGTTTGAAGCACTAACCCTTATCCAGACGGAGAAAATTGGAAAGTTCCCCATTGTGATGGTAGGGAAATCTTACTGGGATGGATTGGTGAGATGGATTAAAGATATAATGCTTACACAGGAAAGTAATATTAATCCTGATGATTTGAAACTGTTTACAGTGGTAGATACTGCCGAAGAAGCAGTGGATATAATTAACACGTTCTATAGTAAATATTTGCTTAGTCCCAATTTCTAATTATTTATTCAAGGGGAATATAACTTTCGATTTATTCAAAGCTTTTCAATTTGGGTATATTATAGTCCTACCAGAATGAATAATCATATTCTTCTTTGGCTTGGTATATTTTCCCATAGCCGAACCGGGTTTCTCCTCTTCAAAGGTACTGGATTTGAGGTAACTGTTTTTGTAACCATAAATTCAACGATGGCGGTAAAAGAATTGATTGCTATTTCTTTAATAGGAAAGGTGTGTGGTTTGAGTTTTATTACATTATTATTGTTTATCAATTCACCAAGGGACAAAGTTGCTGTTTATATCCCAGATATGAGAAAGCCACAGATTCATTTAATGCCGTGGCTGTTAATTTGTAAATAAATTCTCCGTCAAGGTTTGTTAAGGTATAAACTGAATATCTGTCGCACTTAACAGTAGCATATCCCAGTTCCTGCGCATTAGAGACATCAAGTAATTTTCCGGTTATTTGTATGAAAACCTTGCGCTGAACCCAGCTCAAAAAGGGATAAGAAAGAATAAAAAGAAATTGATTCTCATCCTTAGCCATACTGCTGTGCCGATATTCTTTAACATAGTATAGATTGCGCAAGTGAGACATTGGCTTTATACTTATAATATTGGTACTACTACCAATTTCGTGGAAAAATCTAATTAATAACCCTGCAACTATCTAATATAATGGTATTTTAGCTCTATTTCTGTGCTAAAGAACATGACTTATTATAAATTTCTGATAATAAATGGAATGGGGACTAAATTTCTTAATCTTTCCACACAAATGGTAGTAGAACGATAAAAAAAATAAAGCACGAAGTGCTATTCGTGCATTCGTGGTTATTTCTACCTAAGTTGAGC
>Ga0207419_1000203_pt1 | contig 48994 bp, 49 predicted proteins | sample ElkSloMetagenome_4_FD_184723 | JGI IMG/M metagenome (GOLD analysis project Ga0207419, IMG submission 184723) | Hot spring microbial communities from Elkhorn Slough, Monterey Bay, USA - MD2A (version 2) | ecosystem: Environmental > Aquatic > Marine > Intertidal zone > Estuary: Microbial mat ...
AACCGTTCTCTCTGGCTAGACGTTTGCTAAAAGAATATTTGGCGTTAGGTTCATCCAGTGAAAACGTTTGTAAGCGTTGATAGAGTTCCTGTTGTTGAACGTTCATTGACTTCTCCTACAGCTTTGATGTAGATCTCTGTTATCACTTCAGGGGTTTCACTAGATTTTATGAAAACCTTGATTTATTGTGACGTTCGTTGTTGCGTTTCAGCGCCATATATTTAATAGAAACGCAGACTTTCACAAAACGGTTAACTTAACAATCTGACACATTTTATCAACTCAGAAGAATATCAAATCTATATCAATTCAGCAGAAGCAAAGATTTGTTGTGCAGTGAGTTGTAAGTTCGGAAATATTGAAGAAACTAACCGATCATTCTTTTGAAATCGCTGTTTTTGATACTCGTCCTCTACCAATGTACAGATAGTCACGGTTGGCTGTTTAGGTTTACCAATATATTCTCGACCACCCATCCCCAAATAATCAACAATCCAATATTCAGGAACTCCAAATAAAGCATAATCTTCCGCTTTACGAGCATAGTCATTTTGCCAGTTTGTACTGACAACTTCAGCAATCAGTTTAACAGAGTTTCCCAATGTAATTACAGGTTCTTTTTGCCATAAAGGTTCATTAATCAGTTGAGATTTGTCTAATAGAATGACATCGGGACGAAAAGCCGTGTCCGTTCCTAAGAGTTTGATTAAGCATCGATGAGGAATAAAATAATTAAAATCCTGACGATCTATTTCTACATTTAGTTTTCGTCCAATAAAAGCTGAGACTTGCTCATGGGTTCCGGTGGGTTCTATCTCAATTAATTCACCATCTATAAGTTCATAGCGATCACAATCGCCGTACTGGATAATAAATTCATCAGCAGTCAGTAAGTTTGAAGCGAATTGAACCATTATCGTTTTTCCCGATTGTTTTTGCAATTACTTACATTTTAGATAATCATTAAATATTATACAATAAATAGAGGTTAAAAACTATTAAAATAAAGTTGTTAATTAAGCTTAAAATTAAGTTGGGTGTTGTATTGACTCGACCCAACTCTACAAACATCAACCAACATTAACAATTTGTCGAATATCCTCAAAAATTAGGGTCGATTTCTCAATTCGTTGACAATTTCTTGAGCCAAATTTTTTGACCATAACGAATCAAACGGACAGAGAATCTGGCGGTTTTCTGGAGAAAGCCAAAGGATCGCATTTTCCACATCCGAAATTTGATAGGATTCATTCAACAAAACAGAAGTTAGCAAGCGATGAACTGCATTAGCCTGTTCGTCTGTCAGTACAATCATTCTTCTAACCTCCGTTGACGAAGTTTAGTTTTAGCCGTTTCCCCTTTCGACAACATCACCAACGCCTGATCGATATCCCGAACCTTGATTTTTCGGACTGCGATCAGAATCGACTTGATCAACGCTACTTCATCATCCGAGAGTGTAACCATCGGTCAATCCTCAAAGAGTACATCTCAAAGTGGTGTATATACACCACTAATAATCCAATATACCGGAAAATAACTAAGAGTCAATACCATATCGAGACATGAACGCTAGGAAGGCAGATCAGAAGCAGTTGAAAATTACAGTGTCGGAAGATGTCTACAACTTGCTGAAACGCCTTGCAGGAGTAAAAGCCAGTTCCATGAATAAAGTTGTCGGTGAAGCAATTGACCGCTATTTAGAAGAAAGTGATATTCAAGAATTAATAGAGCGGTACAATCTGGAGGATTAGCATTGCACTCAAGAATTTTTGATACAACCCAATTTATCAAAATTCCGTACAATCACTAATTGTATGTTTGATTGGAATGATTGATAATAGTAACGACGGATAAAAAAGGGAATCTTAATCAAATTAAATTGTTTTTTTGAACAGGATTTTCGATGAATAATGGGTTAAGTTTTAGAGGTTAACAAACATGGTTATTCCAGGATGGACGGTTGTTCGAGCAATTCCCCCAGAAATTATGATGGGTATAATAACTGGAAAATACAAGCCTTATGGCGGTGTAATTCGTTGGGCTGCGGGAACAGAAAATGCAGGTCAAATTGTTCGACATTTAGTAGCATCTCCACTCAATCCTCTCAACGGTGCTGTTTCAGGGCTTAATTTAATTTCTGGAATTGCTGCTAATGCTCAACTATTTGGGTTATCGGGTCAGGTTAATTCACTTTCACAGATGACCCAACAAGTTCTTCAGATGACAACAGGTACAGCGTTTGTTTCAGGGCTTAATTTAATTTCTGGAATTGTTGGCAATGTTCAACTTGAACAAGTTAAAGGAGAAACTCGACAAATTAAAGAAATTGCCCAATCTAACACCGATCAATTATTTCAGTTGTCGGGTGAGGTTGATTCACTTTCACAGATGACTCAACAAATTCTTCAGATGGCAACAGGTACAACAATTTTATCGGGTTTGAATTTAACAGTCAGTTGTGTGGGTTTTGCTGTTATTAATAATCGGCTAAACGCCATCGATAATAAGCTGCAAGAAATCCAAAAAGACGTTAAGGAAATCAAATCTTTTCTAGAAACTACCGAACGCGCACAACTTTTTTATGCTCTCAAAGAACTGTTAAAAGCTGACGATAATATTCCGGTTGAACATCGCCATACAATTCTGCACGATTCCCGCAAAAAACTGGGTGAGATTAATATGCGCTATCAGGAGCTTTTATCTCACTCCAATACAATTGAGATAGCGATGGCTAATGAGGAATATTTTTCGCTAACAGCATTAGCCCATGCAAGATGTACAGCCGAATTAGGAATGCTTGAAATAGCTTTACAAGAAATTAAGGAGATGAACTTATTTTGGCAAACTCAAGCTCGTAGAGTCGCAAAATAACTTCTGATTGGAGAGTATCCCCAACGTTTTATAGCAAGCGATTTTGTTGATGAGGTTTTAGTCTTAGAGTTAACAAAATGGTTGGATTTTGCATATAAAGATGAGAAAGGACTGTTTTGGATTGATGAATTAAGACGCAATCATATTAACGAATTTTGGTATTCTAAAGGTCTTTTGAGAAAAGGTAAATCGGGCCTGAATCAAAATGTTGGCGTTGGTTTAGAAAAAGAGAAAACCCTGGTTATTCCAGCCCTGCGAAAATTAATGGCTCGGAGTGAAGTTTTTGAAGGTTATGTTTCTCAATATCAACTGTTAAAAAATTATCAAATGAAACCCTCTGAATTTGAAAAAGAAGTCGCAGCATTACCCGAATCCTCTGCTGTTGGCGGACATTTTATCCTTGAACCCACCTTTGAATTGACGGATTTCTGATCGGGCTTTTTTGGGTTTCGTTGCTCAACCCAACCTACAAATTTATACAAATTTCTCTACAAGGGAAGATACAATTGTCCCTCTCCTTGTAGGAGAGGGTTAGGGAGAGGTTTTTAACCCCTAATTCTCAAGCCCGATCGCCGCCCCTTCTCGCCTCGGATCGGCGGCCCCTTCTAACACTCCGTTTCCCGTCAGTCGAATTAAATTGGCATTACCCCAACCGTCCCATTTCTCAATATCATGTCCGCGACGCCGCAACTCATCCAGCGTTTCCGGGTTCATTCTCCCCTTTTCAACAATTAACCGATCCGGTAGCCACTGATGATGTATTCGGGGTTCCGATACCGCCTCACCCGCATTCATCCCAAACTCGACAACATTCAACACCAGTTGCAGCGACGTGGTGATAATGGTACTCCCACCCGGCGAACCCCCCGCCATCACGAACTTTCCATCTCTGGTGACAATGGTTGGACTCATACTCGATAACGGCGTTTTCAACGGGGCGATCGCATTGGCTTCTCCCCCGACTAACCCGAACAAATTGGGAACACCGGGCGCCGCAGCAAAATCATCCATCTCATTATTTAACAAAATTCCCGTTCCCTCCGCAACCACAGCGGCGCCAAAACTCCCGTTAATAGTAAACGTCAAACTAACCACATTGCGTTCGTTATCAACAACCGTCAAATGACTCGTTTCCGGAGACTCCCAAAAATAACGCTTTAAAGTCGCCTCATCAACGGGTTTTACCTCCGTTGAAGGTCTGGCTTCGTTCATGTCGATCGCTTGACGCTGTTCGGCCGCGTAGGGTAAACTCGTTAAACCTTCTATCGGTACCGTCACAAAATCCGGATCGCCCAAATAAGTCGCCCGATCCGCGTAGGCAATTCGCATCGCTTCGGCCAACAAATGCAGCGTATTCGGGTCTTGTCTTCCCCAACGTTTTAAGTTAGTATCTCCGATCATATTTAAAATCTGAACCAAATGCACACCCCCCGAAGAAGGCGGCGGCATCGAACACACTTGAGTTTCGCGAAATTCTCCACAAATCGGCTTTCGCCAAATCGGAGTATAAGCTTTTAAATCATTTAAAGTAATTAAACCGCCATTTTTTGCCATATCTGCGGCAATCGCCTCGGCAATTTCTCCGCGATAAAAACTGTTCGGATCTTCAGCAATTTTCTTTAACGTCGTTGCCAAATCCTTTTGAATTAACACCTCACCCGGCTGATAAAATTCCCCGTTACGAGTAAAAATTGCTTTCGCTGCGGGGTTGCTCAAAATAACCTCTTGACGCCGTTCAACCGATCTGAGAAAATAATCGCTAACCGGAAACCCGTTTTCAGCCAACCGAATTGCAGGGGAAACCACCGTCGCCCAGGGCAGCTTTCCGTAATATTGATGAACGGTGTAAAGTCCCGAAACCGTTCCCGGTGTCCCTGCGGCGAGATGTCCATCTAAACTCGATCTCGGTTTAACCTCTCCCGCTTCATCGAGGTACATATCCTGTGTTGCAGCTTTCGGCGCCCGTTCGCGAAAATCGAGCGCGGCAATGGTGTAATCTTCCCCCGCCTGTGGAGTCGCTGGCGGAAAACCCGCTAATAAAAAGCCGCCTCCGCCAATACCGGCGGAAAACGGTTCAACTACAGAGATGGCAAATGTTGTTGCGACGGCAGCATCAACGGCATTGCCTCCCCGTTTTAGCATCTCAATTCCGGCTTCACTCGCCAACGGATCGGCAGAAACCACCATACCCCGTTGACTGCGTTGAGACTCGGCAACCTTGAGTTCAGATTGACACCCAGTTGCCCAAATAAGAATAAATAAACAAATAAAACTCTGGAAAAGTTGCGGATACCAACGCCATCGAGCAATTCTAAGCTGAATTTGCACCGAATTAGAAAATCCCCTGCGATGTGTGCAGTGGAGATCTTAGCGCAAAACCGTCTTAGAGAAAAAATTGCTGGAAACCAGCAGCATCACCGTGAAACCCAGTTGCAGCACCCAGGGGGCGGCGACAAAAAACCAAAGTCCGCACACCACACCGACAAAAGACGCCAGCAGGCGGGTTAATTCTTTCGGGGTTCCCAACGGATCGCCCAAAGTCACCCAAACCGCCAGAAAGCAGATAACTAGAGGAATGATGAATTGTGCAGTCATAACTTTTCATTTCTTAATATTCTATCGATCACAGTATAGTAGATGGCTGAATAAATTGTCATATTGATATCTAGGGTTAGAAGTTTGAACTTAAGCAGTTGATGGGGAGTTGAGAAGTCGGAAGTTAGAAGGAAAGGAGTTCGGGAGTTGGGGAGTTCAGTTTTTACCGTTCACTGTTGGCCGATCATCGCTCAGCACTCGCTGAAAACACCGTTGCCTGTAAGTTTACCCATCTGCTGCGATATACTAAGCAGTGCGTGAATATTGCGACTGAGTCAAAGCAATGCTAGGCAAATTTTTTCAGAAGCCAGAATCCGAACAAAGCGATCGCGTTCCTCCGGGTCAGTACCTTGCTAAAGGGTTTCCCGTCCTCACCTACGGAGATACGCCCGAAATTCGCACAGAAGACTGGGAATTTAAAGTATGGGGTTTAGCCACACCCAAGACCTTTAGTTGGTCTGATATCATGGCAATGCCTCAAAGTGAATTTACGGCTGATTTTCACTGTGTTACTCGTTGGTCAAAGCTAGATGTCACCTGGCGAGGAATTAAAGTCACTGACTTTATGAAGCAGGTTGAAGTCGATCCTCAAGCGGTTCACATCATGGAACATTGCTATGGAGGCTACACCACAAATATCACCAAAGAAGACTTTCTGCGAGAAGAAAACTTTTTTGCCCATACCCTTTTTGATGAACCTTTAAGCGCTGATCATGGTGGCCCGTTACGCCTAGTCGTTCCTCATTTGTATGCGTGGAAAAGTGCAAAATGGATTAACGGTTTAGAGTTTCTCGACGAAGAAGCGCTAGGATTTTGGGAACGCAACGGTTATCACAAACGGGGCGAACCTTGGGCGGAAGAACGGTATAGCGGTTTATTTTAACAATCCTCGAATACCTTGGGGGAACTGATGTCAAACGCCTCCGAAACAGATGCAATGGGGATAGAGTCAGAGGTTTCACCTTGGCTGACTCCTCTGGCTTATTGGTTGTTTTATTATCTGGTGTTACCTCTATTTTTTGGCAGAATTGAGATTAACGGACAGGAACACTTACCCCGGGTCGGGGCGGTGATTTTAGCCCCGACTCACCGATCGCGTTGGGACCCGATTCTTTTGGGCTACGCCGCCGGTCGCAGGGCAACCGGGCGAGATCTTCGCTACATGGTATTGTTGAGTCAAACACAGGGGATACAGGGTTGGTTTGTGCGTCGTTTGGGCGGGTTTCCAATTGATCGAACTCGTCCGACAACTTCTAGTATTCGCTATAGTGTTGAATTATTACAACGTGAAAATGTTCTTGTTTTATTTCCAGAAGGACATATTATTTCCCATAAAGAAATGGGTGAAATTCAGCCCGGAGTCGCAAGAATTGCCTTACAAGCTGTCTCTCATCAATCCAATTTAACGGTTAATATTGTTCCGGTTAGTATTTATTATCAACATTCCGCCCCTCCGCCAATGGGTTGTAAAGTTTGGGTAAATATTGGTTCTCCTTTGAATGCGAGGGAATATCAAGAGGATTCGATTAAAAAAGCAACTCGACACTTAACAACTGATTTAAAAGAAGCACTTCAAGCCCTACATCAACCGCCGTCTGAACTTCTGTGACAGTTTATTAAAAGTCTACTATGGTTAGCTCTTTTATGCTAATGTATATTTACTTTAAATAGGAACAAAGGATGACAATTGATACCCGTATTGATCCTTAATTGTAACTCTTTATCTTGACTTTCTGTTGTGATGATTTAAGCTACAAAAAAACTCATCTTATCTTCTCGTATTCTATTCCATGAATACCAATGTTTCTTCTCAATCTCAATCCAATAATCAACCCCTTGTATTACCTTCTTTAACGCCAGAGATCGTTCAACGCGCCCGACAGGGTTTAGAAGCCGCCCAGTTGCTGAAGGCTGAAGCTATTGTTGAAAAATCCTTACATCAATTCGTTTTGGTCAACCCCTCACTTTTCCGCAAATTAATCGACCTAAACCCAAAGATATAAAAATTGCTTTAGAGACTCTGGAATCTGCTATTTTTGATTTATTACCTCAAAATTATCAAGAACCTGATGAACTTAAGTTATTTAGTGATTTTTTAAATCATATGTTGTGGTAAATGGAGTATTGAATGCTGATTGAGTTTAGTGTCGGAAATTATCTCTCGTTTCAAGATATTGTCACGTTAAGTTTAGTCACCGCTAAAATCCCACTTCCTCACAAAAAACTCCGCAACAATCGTGTTAAAATCGACGATCAACTGAGTTTACTCAAAACCGCTATAATTTATGGTGAGAATGGCAGTGGAAAAACGAATCTAATTAAAGCTTTAAACTTGATGACTCATTGGGTTTTGAACTCTGTTCAAGACACTGCTATCAACTCTATCTTTCCGGTTCAACCGTTTCGTCTCAACTCCAAAACCATCAACCAACCTTCTCTATTTGAAATTGTTATTTTAATTGATAAAATAATTTATCGCTACGGTTTTGAAATCTATTCCGAAGAAGTAATTGCAGAATGGTTATATTACGTTCCTGAACATCAAGAAGTACCCCTACTGAAACGAGAACTCAATCAGTTTGAATTTTTTCCCCCTTTCCCCACGATTCCTGAACTAACTCCCCAAATCAAACCCCATAATTTACTCCTCTCTTTTACCGAAAAATTTCAGATCGATATTATGCAAGAAATCTGGAAATGGTTTCATCACAATCTCAAAATTATTCCCAATTCTTTTCCAAACCCAATTAACGCTAAAACTATAAAATCCTGGAAAAATCCTCAGTATCAAGATCAAGTCATACAATTTTTAAAACCATTTAATCTAGGAATTAATGCTATTCAAATTGAACCTTTTTCAGACCCAAACCCCAATCAGCCCGTTGTGAAAATTATTCGTTCTAGTGATAATCAAATCACACCCGAAACTTCCTCCCAAACCTTTGATTTATATCAAGAGGAATCCCTTGGAACTCAAAAACTGATCCAACTCGCTATAATTTTAGTTGAAGCTTTAAACTCAGGTCAAGTCATCTGGATAGATTCACTCGATCTCAATTTACATCCGTTGATTACTAAAACAATTATTGAGTTATTTCATCAGCGAGAAACCAACCCCCAAAATGCACAACTGATTTTCACCGCCTATGATACCAGTTTACTCACTCCCAAACTCTTTAGACGCGATCAGATTTGGTTTACTGCCAAAGATATTAAAGATAAAATAGGGAAAACCGAGTTATATGCTTTAGCTGAATTCAAAATCAAAAATGATAGTTCTTATGATCAAGATTATCTTTTAGGGAAATATGGCGGAATTCCGTTGTAAATCGAACTTAAACAAGCCTGATGCAAAATAAAGAAGGAGGTTTCCCCAGCGGAAAACGAGGTTATTTAGAACGAAAAATAGCAGTTAGAGATTTAAAATTTGAACGATTTTTGATTGTCTGTGAAGGAGAAAAAACAGAACCCAATTATTTTAAAAGTTTTCCAATACCCGAAGAATGGTTAGATATTTACGGAATTGGAGACAATACATTAGGAATTGTTCGTAAAGCCCTTTTATTAAAAAAAGAAGGAAACTACGATCAAGTTTGGTGTGTATTTGATCGAGATTCCTTTCCCGCCCAAAAGTTTAATCGCGCAATTGAACTGGCTGGAAAAAATAATATTAACATTGCCTACTCCAACGAAGGCTTTGAAATTTGGTATTTGTTGCACTTCAATTTTTATGATACGGCTATTCCTCGCCGTGAATATAAACGGATGTTGAGTCAGTTACTCGATCATCGCTATCAGAAAAATAGTGAGACGATTTACGAAGAATTAAAAAACCGACAAGCCGATGCCATTCGTAATGCTAAAAAGCTACTCGCCCAGTATCCTTCGCCTCATCCCGTGCGAGATAACCCCTCAACAACCGTTCATTTATTGGTTGAACAATTAAATCGATTTATTACTCAATAAAATCTATTTAAGAACATCTAGAGCTGATCCCCTGGGCTTGATTCTCAATCCATCGAAATCAGCACCCAAGCGACAACTAAAATTAAAGCAATCACCACAAATTATACCAGCCCAGACCCCATTTTCTGTATTTTAAACCCCAAATTATAACAATAATAAATGTAAATTTTATGCCTGTTATTGCTTTCGACTCAAGCTCTCAAAAATTTATATCTAAAGAGTTAGATTAAAAGCTTATTTCATCACCTTAGGATAGATAATAAATATCTACTCAATCTTATAGAATTTCTACCAATGAACAAGACCCATCATAATTTTTACAAAAAAGTCGAGGAAAAACAATGGCTTACAGAACAGAAGATTCGGTGATACAACCTAGAACCACAGAAACAGTAGTCGATTACCACGATCGAGTACGTTGGGGTCCGATTTTTTCAGGTCTTGTGATTGCCATCGCTTCTCAACTGGTTTTAACCGCTTTAGGGAGTGCGATCGGTCTAACAGTAGGTTCAAATGGAGCAAATCCCGGCAGTATCGGGACTGGGGTCGGAATATGGTCAATTATTAGTTTACTAATTTCTTTATTGATCGGTGCATGGGTGATGGCTCGAATGTGCGGACCGATGAATAATAAAACAGCCCTTTTAAATGGTGCAATTTTATGGGCGACTACGTTAGCTCTGAGTACATGGCTTCTGACGAGAGGTGTCTCTGGAGTCTTTGGTATCCTGGCTTCTAACGCCGGAGAAGTGATTAACCAAGTTCAACAACCCGGTGGTGCTAATATTCCTAATCAAGCTCCTAATGTAACCGCTCAAGAGCTTCAAGCTATAGCCGCTAATAGTGCTAAAGCTGCTTGGTCATTCTTACTGGGTTCTTTATTTGGTTTAGCTGCTGCACTCGCAGGATCTTCAATTGGAGCAAGAAAGCCACGAGTTCGCGTGTAATAGAAATGACTTTTCAGAAATATTACAAATGATGGAGTGGGGGGAATAAGACGCCACAGGCTGCAAAAAATTTCTTTTCCCTCACCCCTGTTTTTTTGTTGTTAAATTTCAGCTAAAATCAATCAGAGATTATCTGCTAGGCGAGATTCCCACCAAATGGGAATAACCACCCAACCCACAACCAAAATTAAAGCAATCACCACAAATTATACCACCCCAGACCCCATTTTCTGTATTTTAAACCCCAAATTATAACAATAATAAATGTAAATTTATGCCTGTTATTGCTTTCGACTCAAGCTCTCAAAAATTTATATCTAAAGAGTTAGATTAAAAACTTAAATCAATATATTAGTATTATTTTTAGCTTTTCTGAAAAGCTAAATCGTATTTTTATGCGTTCAAATCGTCATACTAGACTGTACAGTATGAATATTGAGTCTAAACTCCAGTTGGAATCTGATGCACTCAAAATAAGCCGTGGGCATTGTTCTTCCCCTTACTGCCCGCCCACCATGCGTTGATCGGCCAGAAAGGACGGGGTTCGGGTGAAGAACACGCGCTTACGCGCTCAAAGCGGCATCCTCCATCGATCCCATAGCGGGTATTTTTGCCCGTGCGTTTGTCAGATAGCGACGACAAACGCTGGCGAAACGAACCGACGATGGTGTCAAACAAACCCCGTTCTTACAACCGCTCTAGCTCTCTTGGATCTCTGAGATATCATTACAATACTGAGATTCCCAGTGCTTGAACAGCTTCTTGCCCAAATGAGAATTGCTGGGGTTTTGAATCAGAACTGGTGCGCGTGCAGTACCTCCATCACGTCACAGAGATAGGCGATGCCCGAGTAATCGTCGAAAAACTGCGCTGCAACCTCATCCGAAATCTTCACGGCCATATCCCGATTGGGGGTTAGTATCTCGAACTTTACATTCGAGAAGGTGTCGCCAACGGTGGGTTGTCCCGACGAGCGCACGCCGCGACTGCCTTTACCGCCAGCGGCCACCACCGTATAACCGGTAGCCCCGGCTTCGTCGATGATCTTGGCGACCTTTTTCAGCAGCACCTTTTCCGTGACGATGACGAGCTTGCTGGCATTCTGGGTCATGTGGGTTACCTCTTAACGCGTTCTTTTAGGACAATTCAAGGCCAAACTCTATGGTTTTGCCTTGAACTATACCTTTAAGATTATGCCAAAGATCGGCGAATTCACTACCTTCTGTTGAGAAAGATTGACTCAGATTAGCGGAAGCATTTTATAAAAAACACTTATCCTTTCGGCGCTATGACCAGAGATGTACGGGTTTTCTGAAAAACAATAAGGAAAACTTATAATTTTAATTTGACATTACTTAGCAGATCCATGTAGAGCGATTGCAAATTTGTGCCGATTTTAAGATAAACTTAAGCACATAGACTTAAAGGTATAGAGATTTGAACTTGGATAGACTCGAGTCTATAGGAGACCATAGGGGCAACTTGTCTTCTCAACCCAGTTCGGAGAAATACCATCCCCGGATCGCTATCGTTCGGATCTCGCCCCAGGATTTGAGGCTGCGCTTGCCTGCCGTCCTGACCCCTAAAATCTGATTAAGGAGGAATTACAACATGGATTTTTTGTCCGATTTCTTGACGCTCTTTCTGGCGAAGTTGCAGTCCCCGACACTCGGCTTTCTGATTGGTGGTATGGTCGTTGCCGCCCTCAATAGCCAATTGCAAATTCCAGATGCGATCTATAAGTTCATCGTCTTCATGCTGCTCCTAAAAGTCGGCCTGAGCGGCGGCATTGCGATCCGCAACGCCAATCTGGCGGAGATGCTGTTGCCTGCGGTGTTCGCTGTGGCAACGGGGATCCTTATCGTGTTCATCGGGCGCTACACTTTGGGTAACCTGCCGAAAGTCAAAACTGTGGATGCCATTGCGACCGCGGGCTTGTTCGGTGCTGTGAGTGGCTCTACCCTCGCGGCCGGCATAACGGTACTGGAAACGGAAGACATCTTTTTCGAGCCCTGGGCCGCCGCACTCTATCCCTTCATGGACATCCCAGCCCTCGTGACTGCGATCGTCTTGGCCAGCATTTATACCAGCAAGCAAAAGTCTCTCAGCCAGCAGGAGCCTTTCGGCAAGCAGGAGTCTCTCAGCAAGCAGTCAGTTGCCGCAGGCGGATATCCCACCACCAGGCAGGAGTATCGCAGCCAGCAGCGCATTACCGCAGGCGGGTATCCCCGCAAGCAGAACGATCGGGTCAAAATATGGCCGATCGTGAAGGAAAGCCTTCAGGGATCTGCCCTATCGGCACTGCTGCTCGGCCTCGCTCTAGGCATCCTAACCCGTCCGGAAAGTGTCTATGAGAGCTTCTTCAATCCCCTTTTCCGCGGCCTGCTTTCGATCCTGATGCTGATAATGGGCATGGAGGCCACGGCAAGGATCGGCGAGCTGCGCAAGGTGGGCCAGTGGTACGCCCTATATGCCCTGGTGGGGCCGCTGCTGCATGGGTTTATCGCCTTCGGTTTCGGCATGATTGCCCACCACGCCACGGGATTCAGCCCAGGCGGCGTCGTGCTCCTGGCCGTCATCGCCGCCTCCAGTTCAGACATCTCAGGGCCGCCCACTTTACGAGCCGGTATCCCGTCGGCCAATCCCTCCGCCTACATCGGCTCGTCCACAGCCGTCGGCACCCCGGTTGCGCTTGCCTTGGGAATACCGCTCTTCATCGGCCTCGCCCAGGTGCTGATGGGCAGCTGATCCCAGACGGGTCGCGGCAAACCGCTATTAATGCTTTACAGCGTTGCTGGAGTTTAGACTAAAAACTCATACTGTACAGTCTAGCATGAGGGATGATTCACCAGAAATGTCTATTCCTTTGCCGAATTATCCCTCTCACCAGTATTCCGTCGAAAGTGGCCAAGTTTATACGGGGCGATCAATGATTGTCAGCCAAAAGTACACAAATTGATCAGACGTTATATCAGAGAAATCCCTACATCAACTGAATCACAGAGGATTATCGAAGCCGCGAGATCATACACCTTGGCCTAGAACAGAAGCGGTAACTTTAAAGGACAGAACTTATGAACATGGAGCCAAAGTTATTTCAGGCAAACCAATTACTTTGGGACATGGTTATAGTACATTGGCTTGGATTCCAGAAGACAAAGGAAGTTGGGCATTACCATTAAGACATGAGAGAATTGGCTCCCATGAAACCCCTATTACAAGAGCAATTTTACAACTCAAACAAGTGATTCGGTATCTTAAAGAAAGGCCGATTACATCGTTGCATCTATGCTGAACCGCCAAAATATCAAGGGAAAGGAAGACCGAGAAAACATGGTAATCAGTTCACCGCCTTTTCAAGGCGGTGCTTGCTTCGGACTCGATTCCCAAGTCAAAAAATGAAATGATCTGACCCGACAACTTGGGGAATTCCTGTTGAATCAGTAGAAATTAATTTCAGCTAAAATCAATCAGAGATTATCCGCTTGGCGAGATTCCCACCAAATGGGAATAACCACCCAACCGACAACCAAAATTAAAGCAATGATCGCAAATTTTGCCACCCCAGACACCAATTGTTCAAGCGGAACAACTTGACCCACAAAAAATGATAAACTTACCATCACAGAAGCCCAAGTTGCGGCTCCGGCGGCATTACACAGCAAGAACTTCCAGTAGGGCATTCTAGCAATTCCTGCCAATGGCCCGGCAAAAATTCGCAGTAACGCCACAAACCGACCTAAAAATACGGCTTTAGCAGCGTTGCGGCTAAACTGACTTTTGACTTCTGTAAGTTTGGCTTCTTGAACTCGAAACAGTTTACCAATAGCGAGTAAAAACGGCCAACCTCTCCAGCGACCAACCCAATATCCGCAATTGTCTCCCAGTATCGCCCCGGCGATCGCCCAACCGAGGACAAACCAATAGTCGAGTTCACCACTCCCGGCGAGGAAACCTCCAACCAAAGTGATCGTCTCTCCAGGAAGGGGTATTCCGGCATTTTCTAAAGTAATTCCCAGGAAAACAGCCCAGTAGCCATACTGATGAGCAATTTCCTGAATTGTTTCCAATGATACAATCTCAAAAGACATTCAATGCTGCCTTCATATTTTTTTGCAAAGCTTTATACTTCTATATTATCTTGATGGCGGAAATCTGTCCTCCCGAGTAGAATGGAGGGATCATCCCAAGTCGTCGGGAAAAGTCCGTTTTCAAGGTGTTGAAACTTTTATCAGAATTGCCTGGTCAAAAACAGGATAAGGTGAATTGGAAACAAGTCAGCTAAGATGTTTTACATAATAATCCTTGGGGAGTGATAAGTTATGAAATTAGCAGAATGTCCGCAGCATATTGTACTTCAGTCTCAGCCTCGCTTGGACTTGCAAGGGGGTAATGCTCTCAAAGATCAAGTCTTGGCGCTCTCAGCAGAACATTTTCGACTGTGGGTAATTGATTTGGCGGCAGTGGAGTTTATCGATAGTTCGGGGTTAGGTGCATTGGTAACAGCCCTTAAGTCGGCTCGCAGACAAGGATCTCGTTTAGTGCTTTGTCATCCTTCTGCAACGGTTAAACTGATTTTGGAGATCACCCAACTCGATCGAGTCTTTGAAGTCTTTGATGAGTTAGAAGCAGTATTCTTAACTGACTCTCAATTGCTTTCAGCATAGGGTTTACTCTCACCTCTAGATACTTTGTCAACGGTGTGAATGGGTGAGAGTTCTCCTCAGATAAAATTTGCCTATCATTGCCCAATCAAAAAGAAAAGAAGTTAAAAAACTCCTGCACTATCAACATTGACAGCAGGAGTTAGATTTTTGTAGATGAATTTGTAAATCCTCTATCCCCAAAAACTTAAAGGGTTGAATTTGGGATAGAATTAACAGAATGAACCGATTTCAAGCATTCTTAAAGCTCGGAAAATCAACACCAGAGCCACCAGATTGTCCACCCTGAAAACTGGGAAGATCCAAACCACTCGGACGACGACTCTTTTGAGCCAGACGGTAGCTCACACTTTGGAGTTCTGCATGAAGTTGGCGGTTTTCTCGTTGGAGTGCTTCGACTTTCTCCATCACCTCTTGGAGACGCTCTGAAAACTTCTGACGATAGACACCAGGGAGTTCTTGAACCACTTGTTCGAGCATCCGAGAGCGATCAGTTAATTCTTGAACCGACTGACGGAGTTGATAAACTTCCCCATCTCGCTCAGAAATTTGGTCTTGATAAAACTTCACCTGCTGTTCAACATCTTGCAGTTGTTCTCGCAATGATCGCATTTGAACCTGTTGGTGTTCAGAGAGTTCGGGAGTCGGCATCAAGCCAGTATTTCCCTTAACCAACCGAAACAGTTCTTGAGACAGTTGTTGGACGAGCTGATCACGCATTTTCAGCTCCTCGTTGAGACGAGTAATTTCAGCTTGTAAATCTTGTTGAGTAGGTTTGTTCGACTGACTTACCATGGCGGACTGCTCCTCAAATATAAACTTTATGCCATACCTATCTTAAATATCTTCACAAGCCCCAGGACAAAAACAGACTCAAACTTGACAGGGTAAGTCAAAAGTCTACCTTTGATCAAAGGTCACAGCACGCCGCGTTATTTCAGGACAAAATAACCTGTGACTTGACCCTGACCTCAGTTTGGGCTTGTGTAATCATGGGTTTGCAATGACTTCTATAGAATATTTCATCCAAAAGAAATCACTTCCTTATAACAGACTAAAATACCAGATTTTTGCTGAGGTGCAAGTTTATCCCAAACTCTGAGTGATCTTTGCCGAGTCACCGAGTCTACAAAATGCGATCGTTCAGCGATCGCATCGAGAGAAACGCTGATCCCGTTTGCAGAGAGCCTGCTTGTACTCCCACATCGCAAGCTCCCTCTTCTATTGCTATTGCGAGGGTTGAGAGACTTCCTCGGGTTCAGGTTCAGCAGCTTCTGTTGTTGCCTCGACTGGTAAAGCAGGCTGCTTTGTCGTCAAATAACGAATAACATCGTCACTGATCCGCATTGCCCTCTCCATGACTGCAATTTGATGACCGGGGCCATCATAGTTCATGAGAACGTAAACCCCTTCTCGGTGATTGTCAATCTCATAAGCCAGACGACGCTTCCCTAAATTTTGAATCTGAATATTCTGTCCACCCTGTTCTTGTAACAAGTCTTGATATTTAGCGATCGAAACATCAACCTGTTCATCGATCAAGTCTGGACGCAGAATATACATCGTTTCGTAAACAAATTCTTTCATTGAGAAAATCTCCTCATGGGCTATTAGGCTTCTCAGAATTAGAAGCAAGGAACTTTTCAATTCTACAATACCGAAAGACGAATCACCTGAGCGGATCTCCGTGCTAATATTTCTCCGTTAAGGCACCTGCATATAAACCGCATCCGAGATCGTGGGGATCTCTGCATAATGTCCACGAAGCGACTGCACGACTGAATAAATCACCGCCGCTAAAATGCCCAAAAACAGCATATTGTAGATCGTCTCTAGGATAAAGCCTTGCAGTCCACCGCCCAAAATACCCAGGATGATGCTACACAAAACAATAATAATGTCAAGCAAAATCGCCTGCATTGTGTTAAAGCGAATAAAGTGAGGAATATTTTGATTTCGCACCACCAGCAAAAACAAAGCAAAGAAAATCACCAAACCGATAAAGGGAACTGTTTGGTAGATTGATATTAAAGGTGCTAAAGGAATCAGAATAATAGTGAGTATGGGAAATTGGGCAAATAAAAAACGACTAAACTCTAACCCATACATTAAAGGAAGTAAATAAGGTAAAGCCGAAAAAATCCGATCCCGAATGGTTGTTTCGCCACGCCACGTCATACTTTGTTCTCCTGAGTATTGTTCATCAATCATTAAATTGCCTCTAAACTCAGGATAGCGCAGAGTTTCAAGAATATTTATCCTCAGTATTTAAAGTATTGCTTAAACTTCTATTCAATATTCGCAATTCTAAAACCCATCTGACACTCATATTGACTGGGAAGGTTTTCTGTCGTTTTACCAACCGGATGACCACAACTGAGTTGTCCTCCTCTCCAGCGAGGCTGACCACTACGATCTGAAAGTGGACAACCTTGACAAACTCGCTGCGGTTCGAGAAGTTGGTTCTCCATCAAAATCACTAACATCTTATCCCTCCAACAGATTCCGTCTTTGCCCTTCCAATTGTATGCCAAGACTCGAGAGAGACTCAGAAATTTGATCACAACTTAACATTTCTGTCAAGAACTTTACGCCTAGAACAATTAGACAAACAAGGTTATGATCTTTAAGTTCACAGAGTCACGAATCAAACAAAGAGAACTCCCAAATCCGTAAAAGCAATTCAAAAGATTTACCCCTTGGGAAACCCCTCAAGTCTTGATCGCCGACTCTCCCTGAAATTTCTGATCTGCAATCTGAGGAAAGCGACTGTGAGCGATACTAACTTAGACATCCTAGCCCAAAGCGATCCGATCGTCGCCGAAGGGATTCAACACGAACTACAACGTCAGCGAGATCACCTAGAATTAATTGCCAGTGAAAACTTTACATCAGCCGCAGTCATGGCTGCTCAGGGATCAGTTCTGACCAATAAATACGCAGAAGGATTACCCAGAAAACGCTACTATGGCGGTTGCGAGTTTATAGACACGCTCGAACAATTGGCAATTGATCGAGCCAAAGAACTCTTTGGTGCTGCTCATGCCAACGTTCAGCCTCATTCCGGCGCTCAAGCCAACTTTGCCGTCTTCTTAGCCTTGCTAGAACCCGGTGACACGATCATGGGAATGGACTTATCTCATGGCGGACACCTCACCCACGGTTCCCCCGTCAACGTCTCCGGGAAATGGTTCAAAGCTTGCCATTATGGAGTCAGTCAAGACAGCGAACGCCTCGACTATGACCAAATTCTTGAACTCGCCAAACAGCATCAACCCAAATTGATCGTCTGTGGCTATTCTGCCTATTCTCGGATCATCGAGTTTGATAAATTTAGAGCGATCGCCGACGAAGTTGGCGCCTATTTACTCGCCGATATTGCTCATATTGCCGGGTTAGTCGCAAGCGGACATCATCCCAGTCCGATCTCATACTGTGATGTCGTCACAACCACAACCCACAAAACCCTACGAGGCCCTCGGGGTGGTTTAATTCTCACTCGCGATCCCGATCTTGGCAAAAAATTCGATAAAGCCGTTTTCCCCGGTAGTCAAGGTGGCCCCCTCGAACACGTAATAGCTGGCAAAGCCGTTGCTTTTGGAGAAGCGCTCAAACCCGAGTTTAAAGCGTATTCTCGACAAGTGATTGAAAATGCTCAAGCCCTAGCCACTCAGTTACAAAAACGGGGCTTGAAAATCGTCTCGGGCGGCACCGATAATCACGTCATGTTAGTTGACTTGCGTTCTGTGGGCATGACTGGAAAACAAGCCGATAAACTCGTCAGTGAAGTCAATATCACCGCCAATAAAAATACTGTTCCCTTTGATCCAGAGTCTCCCTTTGTCACCAGTGGCCTCCGACTCGGATCTCCCGCGATGACAACCCGAGGTATGGGAACAACAGAATTTACCGAAATTGGCGAAATCATCGCAGATCGACTGATCAAACCCGAAGACGAAGCCGTTGCTCAAAGCTGTCGTCAACGAATACAGTCCCTCTGTGAAGCATTTCCTCTCTATCCTCATCTCACCGCCAAAGTCCCCGCTTTAGCTTAAATATTCAGCAATATTCAGTGAGTCAGCAAGGAGCAAAAGTTAAGTGGGTTGACAAGCCCCTTTTCCTTCGCTCCGGGTTGAATGAGAAGTTCAATTTAGACATCTCTGGTAGAAACGAGCAGAAATGTAGTAGACTCTGCCTGACGCTTTATTTTTTTTAAAGCCGCTCACTCAAAGCAACACTCAATCGTCTCAGAGTGCAATATCATCCGTTGATCCTCTCTGTAGAGCGAAGAGCTGTTTGTCTGCACAATGTCTTGCACCCCATAACTTCAGATGCCTCTCCATCTGTACCATCTGCTCGTGTTTCTCGTATCTGCACTTGTTGTCCTGGGAACGACACCCGTCGTCAAGACAATAGGCATCAAAAGTGGACGTGTCGATCTGCCCAATGATCGCAAAGTTCACCAACGTCCAATGGTTCGTCTAGGCGGTATTTCGATTTATCTCGGTACCCTGATCGGTTTACTGGTCGTTTGGTGGTCAGGAGGCTTTATTGATGCCCACGGCCAGCCTTTAGGCGTAGAACAGGAATATGAAATTTGGGGAGTTACGGTTGGGGGTTTAGCCTTCTTTTTGATTGGTTTAGCAGATGATCTGTTTAGCCTTTCCCCTGTGACTCGCCTGATGCTACAAATGACCGTTGCTAGTTTAGCGTGGATGGTGGGAGTCAACATTGAGTTTCTCACGATTCCATTTGTCGGATTAGTTTATGTGGGTTGGTTGAGTCTACCCATTACTGTTGTTTGGTTAGTGGGGATGGCTAATGCCATTAACTGGATCGATGGCTTAGACGGTTTAGCAGCCGGAGTCTCAGGTATTGCAGCCCTGGTGATGCTTGTAGTTAGTCTGCAAATGGATCAACCGGCGGCTGCTTTAATTGCGGCAGCTTTAGCTGGAGGTGCGTTAGGGTTTTTACGCTATAACTTTAACCCCGCTCAGATCTTTATGGGGGATGGTGGTTCCTATTTTCTCGGCTTTACGTTGGCGGCAGTCGGGGTGATCGGTCTGGTTAAAACAACTGTTGTCACTTCGGTTTTAATGCCCTACATTATTTTAGCGGTGCCGATTTTAGATATGTCGGCGGTGATTTTGGATCGGCTGCGTCATGGTAAATCTCCCTTTATCGCTGATCAACGTCATTTGCATCATCGACTGCTACAAGCGGGACTATCCCAACGTTTGACTGTTTTATTTATCTACTCTTTAACGTTGTGGGTGGGAAGTTTAGCTTTGGCTTTTTCGGGGCTTCCCAGTGGTTTGATTTATGCACTCGGGGCGACAGGTTTACTGGGTTATACCAGTTGGAAAGCCTTAAAACACGCCAAGTAACCAATTATGAATTCTCAATGATCTATCTTCTCTGTTCCCGATTTCCTTTTGTATGAGTGTCTCTTGCCTGATCACTGACTTTTGATCGGATGTCGGACGATTGAGTCATTATGAATGAGACAATGAAAACAGCGAACCCATAACGGAAGAATCGGGGAATGACTGCTGAAATTATCTGTGTTGGAACCGAACTCCTACTCGGTGATATCCTCAATAGCAATGCTCAGTTTTTGGGTAAACAGCTTGCTGAGTTGGGGATTGCTCACTATTATCAAACGGTCGTCGGTGATAACCGAGAACGCCTCAAACACGTGATTGCGATCGCCTCACAACGCGCTCAACTCCTAATTTTTACAGGGGGTTTGGGGCCAACGCCTGATGATCTGACGGTGGAAACAATAGCCGATTTTTTTGGGGTTCCGCTAATTGAACGACCCGAAATTATTGCAGATATTCGTCAGAAGTTTGCTCAACGGGGACGAACCATGTCACCGAGTAATCATAAGCAAGCTTTAATTCCGCAAGGGGCAGAGATTCTCACCAATCCTATCGGTAGCGCTCCCGGCATCATTTGGCAGCCTCGTTCTGACAAACTGACCATTCTGACGTTTCCCGGTGTTCCGGCGGAAATGAAGCAAATGTGGCATGAAATCGCTGTTCCCTACTTGCAAAGTCAGGGATGGTGTCAAGAGATGATTTGCAGTCACACGCTGAGGTTTTGGGGGGTGGCTGAGTCAGCTTTAGCGGAAAAAGTGTCTTCTTATCTCAATTTAACCAATCCCACCGTTGCACCTTATGCCAATTATGGAGAAGTTAAACTGAGAATTTCGGCTCGGGCTGAGTCACCAGAAGCGGCCGAACAGCTTATTGCTCCGATTGAACAGCAAATTAAAGACATTGCGGGTTTAGATTATTATGGTCGCGATCACGATACCCTCGCCTCAGTCGTCGGTCAACTTTTACAACAAACCCATTCAACTTTAGCGGTGGCTGAATCCTGTACTGGTGGCGGTTTGGGTCAGATGATTACCCGTGTTCCGGGGAGTTCAAGCTATTTTCGCGGCGGAATTATTGCTTATGAGAATGGGGTGAAAATGGCTTTATTGGGGGTTAATCCTTCGGATCTTGAACAATGGGGCGCAGTTAGTGAGAGTGTCGCTCAACAAATGGCGCTGGGTGTGCGATCCCAGTTAAACACAACTTGGGGTTTGAGTATTACCGGAATTGCCGGACCAGATGGAGGGACGGAAACCAAGCCAGTGGGATTGGTGTACATGGGTTTAGCCGGGCCAGATGGACAAGCAACAAGTTTTAAATTTCTATTTGGTCGTGCAAGGGGGCGAGAATGGATTCAGCGAGTCAGTGCAAGTTCTGCCCTTGATGTGTTACGACGTATGCTTTTATCCGCATGAGATTTCCCCCATTGATTAATTTGGGTTGGGTGAGGGGCAGAGATTGATTAGCATTTTCGATCTTTGTAAGTAATCTTGCACAAATATGTGAAGATTCGTTATGATAAGAGAAATACAAATAATTGAATGATTTAGGATATATTTATATCCGAATAAGTTTCAAGTTTGTAGAGTTTATTGAGGTTAGACCCACTGACTTACCCGTAGTAGTGTCTGTCTAAACTAAAAATAAACTCCATTTGTTAAGTTGTAATCGGTGTACAGCAAGGAGCCATTTTTGCAATGGAATACATTGAAAAAGTGCTGGAAAAACTGAAAGAGTGGGCGCGTGAATTGGTAGAAGGATTACTTGGCCCTCAAACTCATCCGGAAGTTGAACCCATTCCGGTTCCAGTCGATGATCTTCGACGTCGCCGCAAGTCTTAGGATTAAGCTTTTGCAGGAAGTATTGAAGTTGCCCAGTATTTTGGTGCTGCACGGCCCAAATTTAAACCTTTTGGGTCAGCGAGAACCTGGAATTTATGGAACTGTAACACTAGCAGAAATTAACCAGTGCTTACAGCAAGAGGCGCAGGCTCATCAGTTGGCAGTGTCGTTTTTGCAGTCTAACACAGAAGGAGTCCTGGTTGATGCTATTCATTCAGCCCAAGACCAAAGTCAGGGCATCATCCTTAATGCAGGAGCTTACACGCACACCAGTATTGCGATCCGAGATGCTATCGCAGCAGTAGGGCTTCCGACGGTAGAAGTACATTTAAGTAACATCTATCGTCGTGAAACGTTCCGGCATCACTCCTATATTGCACCTGTTGTTTTAGGACAAATCAGTGGTTTTGGTGCGGACAGCTATATTCTGGGACTGCAAGCTTTAATCCGACATCTCCGCCAGACAAAGCAGCTTGAGAGAGATTTGTCTTCTCAAGCCAAGGCTGAGTAAGGAGAGTAATCGATGCAATACTCATTGCTCAGTCGGTTTCAAGGAGCAATGGCAGGTTTGTCTTTTGGCAGTCGATTAAGAAGATTGCCCCCCGAAAAATCTGTCTTTCTCTCCAAGACTTCTCCCCAAAAAGTGAATCACGATTCCCAAACTTTGCTAAACTTAAAGCAGCATCGGTTGAAAGGATGTGAATCCAAGAAAAAGGATGAACAATTCACTTCAAGCGACAACGAGAGTCTTGTGATTCAAATGACTCGTAGCCTTATTCGATGCCAGGGATGGGAACGAGCCGATTGGAATCAGAGTTGGCAGGAATGGCAACAAAATCAACAAAATCAACAATCATCATCCTCCGCGATTGAATCCGTGAGCGATTTAGCTTGCACCCGTCCAAAATCCTTGGGTAATGATTGCCTATCTTTGGCAGAAGTTGCTGTAGCAACCGTACCGATCGCCTTATTGTTTCACGAGCAACCCGCTCAACTCCAGCAGCAACTTCTGCAAGGCATACAAGTTTGGCAAGAATCTCCCTCCTGTCAGGGTTTAGAACAGGCTGTCATTGTCTTTAACAAGGCGATCGCACTGGCATTAAAGGAAGAACTTGATCCCCCAACCCTAATTCCCACTCTCCTGAATCATCTTGATCCGCAAATCGATCTGCATCAGCAGTTGCAACAGGTTCAGAGCTTAGTGGAACAAAGGGTCAGTTTAGAAACAGCTCGAGAGTTGCTGCTCAAAAATTCTCGGGAACTTGCGATTCGCTCTCAAACCGAAGAGATCTGGGTCGGTTCACCAGATACAATACCGATAGCCCTTGCATTTTACAGCTTTGTCAGTACACCCCACAATCCCGCGATCGCCTTGTTGCGAAGCGTTGAGATGGATTCATTAACTCCAATTGTAAGTACACTCACTGGAGCATTGTCTGGTGCTTACAACAGTATTTCTAGCTTTCCCCTCTCCTGGCGACTGCAACTTCAAACAACGACAACTTCATCTTCACCTATAATTTCGTCAGAAACCCCAGCAAAGAGCCGGAAACAGTCAGTCGGAGAAATTCTCCAAAAGGCAACAGAGCTATTCGCAGTTTGGTCTGGGGTTTATAATACAGCAAATCCATTCTTAGAAACGGATTCAACCCTGGCTGTGGCTGCGCCCAATATAATTCGTCCACCTCAGATCTAAAAAACCTAGCCCAGATTCGTAAATCCCTGAAGTTGAAAGGGTTTACCCGCTCGAGAACACTCCGATTGGTAAAGTATATTAAGTTATTGTCCATAAAGATCGTATCCCAAAATCAGAAATCTGTACTCTAGAATTGATATGACACGGCTGCACTCTAGAATCTAGCTTCGATATAGATGAACACGTTCGAGTTAATCACACGGCAGATTGAACGGCTTCGTAGCCGTACTCACAGCTCGTCGTTGCGAGTCAATGGGACTCGGGCTGAAAATCGCAATTCGGATCGCTCGCAGCAACGCCAACCTGGATCGTCGTCTGACGAGTCTCAAGGCCAACAGACATCTTCTAACCACTTCAAGCGCAAATCACCTAAGTCTCCTCAAGCCGGCTCTCCAGCACTACTGTTTTTGGCGATTATTTCGTTAACAGGAGTGATGGGTGTTCGCTTCTACAACCAACCCAAACTCGCCGTTGGCCGGGAGGCTCCTGAGACGATTTTAGCGCCGACCGATGCAGAACTAACTGACATGAAAACCACAGAAGAAAGACGTAAAGAGGCTCTCTATGGCGTCGTTCCTGTCTTGGTGCCTAATCCCCTGGTCAACGAAGAAATTAATCAGAGAATCGAAACCGTACTCGCTCAAGGTGATGTGGTCAGAGATCTTGCTCGACCCTTTCCCTTCCTTGACTCAGGGACACTATCAACAGATGTTCAATCCTACTTGCGAAGAATACCAGAGTGGCAATGGAACGAATTACTCGCGCAAGTCGAACAAACAACTGTGCAACCCCAACTCAATTTAAGTACCTCTGGGAGCTTATCAACCGATAGCGGCAAATTTTCATCCACTCAACAAGAAGGAACCGATCAACTGCGCTGGAAAGCATTTGCTCAACTCCGAGGGTATGGAAAACGAGCCTCTCCTCAAGAGTTTGCTGCTCTAGTGACGGATATTGATGATGCTCGCAAGCGTTATGCTAAAGCTTATACAGCCTTTTCTAAACAGCTTCCCTCAGATCAAACTAGCTTTTATAATCAGTCTTTGCTCGACTGGTCCGATCAAACTTGGGAGCAAACTCAAGTTGGGATATTACAAGTGGCAATGGAAATGCTGAGTCAGGGTATTGCCCCTGGATTACCGACTGAGATTTTACAACAAGCGGTTAATATTCAGGTCAAAACAGCTCTACCAACCGAATCTCAAGACTTTGCGGCAAAGTTGCTCACAACCGCTTTGCGAACGAATCTGATTGAAGATCGAGATTCCACTCGGACTCGGGCTGAACTCGCCGCTCAAAGTGTTGATCCGGTGGTTGTCACTATTAGTCAAGGCGATGTGATTGTTCGTCAGGGCGAAAAAATTACTCAACGTGAGTTCGTGATGCTCGATCATTTTGACAAGAGCGAACGAGGCATTAATTGGAAAGGTTTACTGGCTTTTGCAGCTTTAGTCAGTGGGGCGGTTGTGGTTGTGTTATTTGTGGGAAGACGATTTCGGCCGAGTCTTCGCCACAGAGACTATTTATTGCTGTTGTTGCTAACTTTAAGTACACCTTTGCTGGTGCTGTTAAAAGTTCCTTCCACGGGTTTACCCGCAGTGGGTTTATTAGCAGGTAGCTTCTACGGTTCGGCGGTGGGTGTAACCGTTGTGGGTTTGCTCTCGGCGATGATTCCGATTGGTCTGGAAATTGAGATGATTCCTCTGCTGGCGAGTGCGGCGGGGGGACTTCTAGGAAGCTTACTGGCGGGACAATTGCGATCGCGAGAAGAACTGGCTTTATTAGGAGGAGCGGTTGGTTTAGCTCAAGGTACTGTTTATCTCCTGCTGACGCTAACGGTTGTCGGTACAACGGCGAGTTCGATCTGGTTTATTCTCTTACGCCAAGTCGTCTTACAAGTTCTCGAAGGGTTGGCTTGGAGTGTTGTGGCTTTGGGATTAAGTCCTTATTTAGAACACGTCTTTGACTTAATTACACCGATTCGGTTAGCGGAACTGGCGAACCCCAATCGACCATTACTGAAGCGCTTGGCAACGGAGGCTCCTGGTACGTTCCAACATACGATGTTTGTGGCAACTCTCGCAGAAGCAGCGGCTCAAGCTTTGGGATGTAATGTTGAACTGGTGAGAACGGGAACTCTGTATCACGATATTGGGAAAATGCACGATCCGCTCGGGTTTATTGAAAATCAGATGGGAGGGCCGAACAAACACGACGAAATTAATGATCCTTGGGAAAGTGCCAGAATTATCAAAAAACACGTCAGTGAAGGGCTAGCAATGGCACGTCGTTGTCGCTTACCAAAAGCGATTCAAGCTTTTATTCCCGAACACCAAGGTAAAATGCTGATTGCCTACTTCTACTATCAAGCCCAACAACGGGCAAAAGAAGATTCTGCTATTGCAGTTAAAGAGGAAGATTTTCGCTATGATGGGCCAAGTCCACAATCGAAGGAAACAGGAATTGTGATGTTAGCTGATTCTTGTGAGGCGGCGTTGCGAAGTCTTAAAGATGCCACCCACGAAGAAGCCCTACAAATGGTGAATAAAATTCTCCGGGCGAGATGGCAAGATAATCAATTGGTAGACTCTGGACTCAGCCGAGAAGATATGGCAAAAATTGCTGAAGTTTTTGTCCGAGTTTGGGAACAAGTCAACCACAAACGTATTGCTTATCCGAAAGGGGTATTTTCGGCTCGATAGGGTGAGGTTATGGAATTATCCTTTGACCCCTGTTGCGGCGTCTGTTGGCACTATGTAGCGTTGAAGCAACAGAAATAATAACAATACGGGTGCTATCGAAATCACTGATCCCGCAGCCACCAAACGCCAATCGAAAGAGAAGGTTCCGGCTAATTTGGCAACTCCTAAAGGCAGGGTGTAGTATTCGGGTTGATCTAAAATCAGCAACGGCCAAAGAAAGTCACTCCAAGACCCGATAAACACAAAAATTGCTAATGTTATTAAAGCAGGTCGCACAGCCGGAAGCATAATGTGCCACCAAATCCCCAGTTGAGAACATCCATCAATGCGGGCGGCTTCAACGAGTTCTTTGGGTACACTCAAAAAGGCTTGTCGCAACAAAAAAATGCCAAATGCTGAAGCTACACTGGGAAAAATTAAACCGAGATAAGTATTTCTCAATCCTAACTGCACGGTTAAGACGTAGAGGGGAATCATCACAATTTGAAACGGGATCATAATTGTGGCAATAATAGCGGTGAAAATGCTATCCCTTCCCCGAAAGTCTAATCGCGCCAAGGGGTAAGCCGCTAACGCACAGAATAACAAATTTAATTCAACAGTCAGACTCGCCACAATCATACTATTGACAAGATAACGCCCCATCGGGTTTGTTTGCCAGACTTTGATTATATTCTCAAAAGTCGGTTCACGAGGGAATAGCTGAGGGGGAAATTGAAAGATATTTTCGTTCCCTGACTTAAAGGCTGTACCGATCAGCCACAATAACGGAAAGAGCATCAAAAGAGCAATGACACTCAGCAGTAAATAATTCCAAAATCTCTTGATTATTGGTGATTTTAAGTTCATTGATTATTTAACTTCAACCCTTCTTCTGTACAACATTCATTTAAAGGTTGATCCCAATTCTCAATCGGTAACTCGGTCAAATAAGCAAAATCAAATACAATTCCTATCGTTGGAATAGATTGCCACTCAGGAGAACTAAGCATCCGATCATAATATCCTCCACCGTATCCTAAACGATATCCTCGCTGATCACAAGCAACAGCCGGAACTAAAATTAAATCAACTTGAGACGGTGAAATTAGGGGTAAGTCGGCGTGAGGTTCCCATATTCCATAAGCCCCTGTTTGCAAGAGTTCGCCGGGTTTCCATTCATGCCAAATTAGAACATTTTCAACACATCTTGGAAATCCCCAAATTTTTGTTCCTTCTTGGCTGGTTTCTGCAAAGAGACGACTCAAATCAGGTTCTTGACGAAAGCTAACATAAGCTAAAACTGTTTTTGCGTGTTGAAATATAGACGAAGCTTGTAAATGAAAACTAATGCGATCGCTCTTTTCTCGCCAATCTTCTGCTGACATCGACTGACGAATATGCAGTAACTCTCGACGAAGCTGATGTTTACTTTGGGGAGTTTGTTTTTGTTTCACGACGTTTGTAGAGGTTTGATCTATCTTGGGAGTCATAATATTCTAATAATTAAGCTTTAGTTCGATCATAAATTTCTAATGTTAAACAGAGAAATATATCCAACAATTTTTATGATTTTCCAATCAGAATATACTTTGTTAACAGTAGAAAAACTGATTTTTTTAAAACTTTTTATTTAGACTAAAAATGAACTTTTTTTGTTTCAAAAATAGAAGAATTTGCTTGATTTAATTTAAAAAGAACAATTTAGTCAAAGTTTTGTTGAACTAAAACACTCTGAAATATCAGTTCAAAAAGGCTTAATAGACTCTATCGATCATCTAGATCGGGTGTAAATGCGCCCTGAAAAGATTAAGTCTTGAAAATTATGACTGAGAAAAAAACTGACAAAAGTTGAAGCCAGAAATTAAGAATCAGAAAAGTTCATGTAGATGCAAGCGATCACTTCAAAACCCGGCTCTTTTGAGAAACCGGGTTGATGGTGATTTAAACCGCTACAGGTTCAGCGTGTTGACGATACCAATCAATGGTATTTTTCAATCCCTGTTTAAAATCGACTTCCGCAACAAACCCAAACTTTTCTTTAGCCCGTTGGGTATCCAAACACCGACGCGGTTGACCATTGGGTTGATCGGTTTCCCAAACAATTTCCCCTTCAAACCCCATTAATTCACAGATAGTTTCTACTAAATCTCGAATTTTGACTTCTTGGTTTGTCCCTAAATTCACCGGATCAGGTTCATTGTAATCTTGAGTTGCCATCACAATTCCCAGAGCCGCATCTGTAGAATAAAGGAACTCACGACTGGGACTTCCATCACCCCAAACCGGAAGTTTTTTGTCCCCTCGTTGTTGAGCTTCATAAACTTTACGAATTAAAGCCGGAATCACATGAGAACTGCGGGGATCAAAATTATCTTCCGGGCCGTAGAGATTGACAGGTAACAAGTAGATGCCATTAAAATTATATTGTTGGCGATAGGCTTGCAATTGAACCAGCAAAGCCTTCTTCGCAATTCCATAGGGAGCATTTGTTTCTTCCGGATAACCCTCCCAAAGATCATCCTCTTTAAACGGTACGGGCGTGAATTTGGGATAGGCGCAAATCGTTCCCACACAGACAAACTTTTCGACACCTGCTTGATAGGCGCAATGAATAAGCTGTGTACCCATCATTAAGTTATCATAAAACAGTTCGGCCGGTTTTTCTCGGTTCAGACCAATTCCACCCACATGAGCGGCCAAATGAATAATAATATCTTGACCCTGAACCACCTTTTGACAGGCTTCAAAGGTACACAGATCATACTCTTGTGATCGCGGAATCAAAATTTTATCTAAATTTGCGCCCGCTTTGAGTAACTGATCAACCACTTGCCGACCCAGAAACCCCGCGCCTCCGGTCACAACAATTCGTTTATCTCGTAAATCCAGTGTATTCATGGATTAAACCTCATTATGTACAAACGATTAGTCAAAACCTTGGGCGATCTTTTTAGATTTTTCCAACGCTTGAATATCGGCATCCACCATTAATTTCACCAACTGGTCAAACGTCACTGAAGGTTCCCAGCCCATTTTTTGTTTAGCTTTGCTCGGATCACCAATTAAGAGTTCCACCTCTGCCGGACGAAGATAACGTTCATCGAACTTGACATAATCATGCCAATCGAGGTTGACATAATTAAAGGCAACATCGAGAAACTCACGAATCGAGTGGGTTTCATTGGTAGCCACGACATAATCATCCGGGGCATCCTGCTGAAGCATCAACCACATAGCTCGCACATAGTCCTTAGCGTAGCCCCAATCGCGTTTAGAATCGAGATTTCCGAGATAAACCTCTTTCTGCATTCCCTTGACAATTCGAGCCAATGCACGGGTAATTTTACGGGTTACAAATGTCTCACCCCGTCGGGGACTCTCATGGTTAAATAAAATACCGTTACAGGCAAATAAATCGTAGGATTCTCGATAGTTAACCGTTTGCCAATGGGCATAAACTTTAGCACAGGCGTAGGGACTACGGGGATAAAACGGTGTTGTTTCCTTTTGAGGAACTTCCTGTACCTTCCCAAACATCTCCGAAGAACCCGCTTGATAAAAACGAACTTCAATCCCAGTACGATGTTGGTAGTCGCGAATCGCTTCTAAAATCCGTAACGTTCCCATTCCCACGGCATCAACCGTATATTCGGGGGAGTCAAAACTAACTCTGACGTGAGACTGAGCGCCGAGATTATAAATCTCTATCGGTTTAACTTCTTCTAAGATACGACGTAGAGTTGTCCCATCTGTAAGGTCTCCATAATGAAGAAACAGGCGAGCTTCTTCGTTATGAGGGTCTTTATAGATATGATCAATCCGGTCAGTATTAAAACATGAACTTCGGCGAATAATGCCGTGAACTTCATAGTCTTTGTCGAGTAAAAGTTCACTCAGGTAAGAGCCATCTTGACCCGTAATTCCAGTAATGAGGGCGCGCTTGCGTTCGTTCATCTCAATGTTCTCTTTGGGTTAATGTAAGTCAATGTTGCCGCTACTGGTCAGATCAGCGATGTGAGATCGAGATCAAACTTGATGTTTGGATCTCGTCACGACCAGTTTCTCGCCAGTGCAATCGGAATTGTACAGATAGAATTAAGCGGGTAATCGATCACTACAGCCAAGAATCCCCGATGATGACATCTTGTCAACAGACTGAAAATTTTCAAAAATTCAGTTTGGGATTTGAGGATCAGGGGATCAAGGCTATTGTTAAGCGAGAACACTGCTGAAGTCATGTCTACCTTAACCCAAAACCGACTGCACAATAGGGAAACGGTCGAACCCGGATCAAAGTGCTTACATTGACTGACAACGAATCTTTGTCACCAAGCTAGTAAGCTCCATTATTTTTGGGAAAAATGACAACACCGATGGTCTTAATTATAATCGACAGGTCAGTCCAGAAATTTTTGAAATTCACATAATACAAATCAATCTGAACTCGTCGAGGATAGGGAATATCATTGCGCCCAGAAACTTGCCAGAGGCCAGTAATTCCGGGTTTAATCGTTAAAATTTTATCCATGTGACGCCCGTACTTGTGTAATTCTTCAGCAACAAGAGGCCTTGGCCCGACAACGCTCATGTCCCCTTTGAGTACATTCCAAAATTGAGGAAACTCATCAAGACTCGTCACTCGTAAGAAATGACCAATCCAGGTAATTCGGGGGTCGTGTTTCAGTTTGAAATTGTCCTGAAATTCTTGACGCAGATGGGGGGATGTCTCCATCATTTGGGTCAACATCTCATCAGCATTTGTCACCATTGTTCTGAACTTAATACAGTCGAAAGACTTGCGGTTCTTGCCAACTCGTTGCTGTACATAAAACACTGACCCTGGTGAACTAAGCGAGATCAACAGAGCCAGAAGCAAGTAAACTGGGGAAAACAGGATCAGAACCGACAACGAAAACAAAATATCGAACGATCGCTTGAAAAACTCTCCGTTGAGGTTCTGTAGAACAGATAAACCTCGAACCGGATGTTGCCGGACTAGGGGGACAAAACTACGCCTTGTGAACGCACGTCGTAGTCCCCTACCGAAGATGAGTTGGCTGTTGGCAGTCATCTTACTCCTTCAATTCACACCACACACAGTCCTGATCATAAAGCTTCCAGACACCTTGCGCGCGAAATCAAGGTGCAAGAAAGTCTTCAGTCCAATTGTCATTCGGGGGAGCGTACCCGAAAATAGTTTAACGGGATAACCCATGATTGCTTGATTCTTTTCGTTTTGAGCAGAATCCGCAATTATGCAAGCATTTTAGCCAAATTTTTCCGAACGCGACTTCTTCGGAGTATTGACCTCTATCAAGATACTGTTGTCAAATCTTCGGAAACTGTTTTTTCTGACAACGTTCTACAAATTCCAGGTACTCCTGTCCAAAGCGTTTTCGCTCAAACTGAGTGACATGGGATTGCATCTTCTGGGGGTCAAACTGGGTGTTGAGTTGCTCAAACGTCTGTACTGCCTCGATTAAAGCAGTCTCGGTTTGAGGGGAAAACAACAACCCCGTTCCTGAGTTCGGATATTGACGAAGATCACGAACGGTTTCGAGCGCTCCTCCTGCACCATAAGCTATGACGGGAGTTCCACAAGCTTGAGCCTCAATTAAAGCCATTCCTAGATCTTCACAAGCCATATAGACAAATGCTTTAGCCTGTGACATATACTGTTCAACGATTTCATCGGGTTGCCAGCCCAACACTTGTACATTTGATTTAGCCATCTGTTTAATTTGATTTAATTGGGGGCCTTTACCAATCACCACCAGTGGACGCCCGAGTTGATTGAAGGCGTTCACAATTAAGGAGATTTTTTTATAGTTCACTAGACGGCAAACGGTTAGATAAAAGTCTTGCTTTTCCGTCTGAAGTTGAAAGCGCTCTAGATCCACCGGGGGATAAATTACTCTAGCGTGTCGTCGATAGCAACGCCAAATCCGCGCCCGCGTATGTTGGGAGTTGGCGATAAAATAGTCTACACGATTGGCAGATAGCACGTCCCATTGGCGTAGCCGATGCAATAAGTACCGCGTGAGCATCCCCTGTGGCCCCCAACCTGCCAAACTGCTTTGTAAATAATCAAAGGTTAAGTCCCAAGCATAGCGCATTGGCGTATGACAATAGCAGATATGCAGTTGGTCAGGACTGGTTAACACGCCTTTAGCAACTGCGTGGGATGAGGATAAAATCACATCATAGGCTCGCAAATCCAATTGTTCGATTGCTAACGGTAGCAAGGGCAGATATTTCTGAACACCATTTTGAGCCAGGGGGAAGTGTTGCAAAAATGTTGTGCCAATCAGACGATTGAATAAGTAACTTTGAGGGTTGCTTGACTCAAAATCAATCAAAGCGTACAGATCTGCATCGATGTGTTTGAGAATTTCTCGCACAACCAGCTCAGATCCGCCTGTTGCTTTCGGGGTTAACCATTCGTGAACGAGAGCGTATTTTAATGGCACGGCAAATTAGGGGACGCTTAAGCTAGAGATCGTATCCATCAATATCTCATAGCGATTACTGTATCGTACAGATCAGGCTACGATCACCGACAAATTTTGCCGTGAAATTCATTACACACAATACTGTACATTCTGCCCAGATAGTTTAATTTATCTTATGAATCAATTCAATAATTATTTTCGACACGTAGGTATAAGTACGGTTTAACGATTGTTAAATTGCTACAATAGCCATAAGTAACTGATGAGGCTCAAACTCAAGTCCGTCATTGTTTCAGGTCATCTAACGACACGGTAATCCGTTCTATACCGGGTAAGAATAACAACATTGGGGTGTGATGTGAGTAGAGCCGCTCAACTGATGGAATTACAGATCAGCCCAATAAAAAAATCACAGAGTTTAGTCACAACTCAACTGTATTTTTTCTGAAAAAAGTTAATATCGGTTACAATCTTAGATCAAATCACGCATCTACTCGGTTAATTGCTCTAAACTATCAGCACAAAAAAGTTGACCTGAGTCAATCAGGCTCATGGAATAAAAAAATCGATTAGAGAGGAGACAAAACGCTCACGAGATCTCATCTGAGCAATCAGTTAGACATTTCCCCAAAGAAAAGTCTATTTTTTCTCCTAAATTTTTAATCTTCTTTTTTAGAGCTTTGACTTAAAAATATCAAGAATCTTTCTTCATTTGAACTCACTCACAATGTTGATAATTCTGATTAGACAGTTAGAGGATCAGCAGGGTGTATCTATTTATAAACAAATCACTGAGTTCGACTATCCTCAAACAATCGAACCTAAAAACTAGATAGATAAGCCTTGCCATGATGCTGAATCCAATCCAATCGCATGAAGAACTTTCCTGGGATGTTAATCATTCTTTGTATCAAGAAATCGAACATCTAAGACGTGAAAATGCAACCTTGAAAAATTGGCTCAAAACAATGAGTCAGTTGCATCCCATTTCCATGAAAATAGAACCTCCCGATCTTGAATGGAAAATTGGACAAGTTGATGCAACTATTAACCTCTTTAGCAATCAATTATTAGAAAAAATAGACGATAATTTATCGGCTCAACCCCTAACAAAAACCGATTCTCTTGAGCAAACTACACTCAATTTTTCTAACGATAGTAATCTAGATTTATCTGCTCAATTAACTCCCCCTACGGTCAATGAACAACCCCACCGTCGAATTTTAGCTTTAGAACATCTGCTCCGTCAACACAATCACCACTACAATAATCCCCATAGTATTATTCAACAAATTACTGAAACCGCAGTCCAGACTCTAGAATCTGTCAAACGGATCAGCTTGTGGTTAACGCCACAAACTCTACTTTATTCCCATTTTCCATCTTCTTTAAATCTCAATTTACATTCCACAAATAAGCTAAAAATAAATAGTTATGAACAAGTAAATCACTGCTATTGTACTCTTTTTAAACCTAATGCAAGAACGTCCTACAAACAGAATGATTTAGGAAAATCTTCGCTAGAATGGACGGGAGTAAATCTTCAGTCCGTAGAAGATCATCTATTTTTTTCCGGCTTTCCGAATATTGATTTTTCAGAACCTTTAAATGTATTAGATATTCCCATCAAACTGGATCAACATAAAATTGGATTTCTCAGAGTTGAACGGACAAATTTAAGGGCTGAGTGGACAGACGAAGAACAATCTTTTCTTGAAAGTCTAGCTAACTTAGTGAGTTTGGCTTTAGAGCGTTCCAGAAGTCAACACTTGGAAAAACAACTCTCGACTCAAAACGAAAAACTCCAGGCTAAATTCGATCAACAAACCGCCCAACTTCAAAAAACCCGTCAAAAACTGCGATCGCAAACGGATGAATTCCAAAAACTAGAATACGCCTTAAAAGAAGCTCAAAATACAGCTCAAATAGCACTCAGAGCAAAAAGAACTTTTCTTGCCAATATTAGCCATGAATTACGCACTCCTATTCACGCGATTATTGGCTATAGCGATCTTCTCTGCGAAGAAGTTCTCGAACAGGGACAACTAAACTGTCTCGAAGATGTTCAAATCATCCGTCAAGAAGGGTATCGCTTACTTCATGTCATTGATAGCATTCTGGACTTAGTTCGTATCGAAACCGGACAGATGTCATTAAATCTAGACATTTTTGATCCGGTCAATGTTATTAAGGGAGTTGTCAAAAGCCTCGTTTCCGTTGCAGAGAAAAATCGTAATCAACTCAAAATTCACTATGGGCGTGATCTAGGACTCATGCAAACTGATCTCGGTAAATTACAAAAAATCCTGCATCACTTATTAGAAAATGCTCTGAAATTCACACAAGACGGACAAATTAAGCTCACCATCCATCGCCAGGATGATTGGATAGAATTCTGTCTGAGCGATACTGGAATTGGGATTTCGGTTGAACACCAACACTGCTTGTTTGAAGCTTTTACTCAAGCCGATGATTCACTCTGTCGGAGATACGGGGGAACTGGACTCGGATTAACGATTTGTCGCCATCTCTGTAAAATGATGGGAGGTGATATCACGGTTTCTAGTGAATTGGGTCAAGGTTCTATGTTTACGGTTCGTCTGAAAGCTCAAGTCGAAAAAGCTGTGCAGTATCGCGCGGGTTGACATTTTCCCTGCTCTCAAGAAATAAAAATTCCTAGCTCACTCCGAGAGTTTTCTGCTTCGTTAAGCTAACTGCTTGGGATAATTTATTTACCCAAATTGATAGAGATCATTCTTTCCATAGACTTTGAATCCCGTATACCCTAAGATATTTAATCCTTATTTTCAGGATATTTAATGCAGTATTATGATCGCGCTCCCAAACAGTTCCCCAGTGGGAATATTCAGGGGTGCGAGTGGAGAGTTTTTATTGACTTTTCCTCCACGATTAGAACAATTGATCACAGTGTATTGGGGACAACTCTACCTGCGATAGATGTCAAGCTAATCTATTTTACTCTAAGTTAATAAGTGAAATTATCAATAAATTCAGGAGAAAATAATGAAACGTTTATTTTATGGTTTTCAAGTGATGAGAATGCGGTTCATAAAAGTATTCGGTTTTGTGGCAATATTTGGGGTTTTATTGTCAAACTTGAATGGTTTAAGTTCAGCGACAGCTTTGGCAGCTTCTCTCACACCAGAGGCAGATTACTATCATGTGAATGGCGGCATTAATAATCAGTCTCAACAAGATCAAGAATTAGATTTAGAAACGGGAGCTAATCAAGCTGAAATTGCTGCTGATAAAATCTATAAAGGTTTAGATCAGACAAAAGATTTTATCGGAAAAACTGAACAAAGAAAACAAGTCATTGAACAAGCAAGAGAACACGCCAGTAACCGACTAAAAGAGCAGTCTGAACGAGCAAAATCTGCTGAAAGCCCTGATTCACTCGATCCTAATGAACGAAATTTTCTGAAAAATATTCAGTAAAATTAAATAAGTAGCACAAAATATTGGTGACAGTTGTTTGTCATATTTACTGATAAACCTGATTTTTTAAGACTGTTTTATTCTCAAGAAAAAATTGTTAGAGTTGATGGTGAGTCCAGTCTTGAAGGCACAATTTAGAAGACAAGAGGCAAAAAGTAAGAAATAGAAATAGTAGTAAATGCTGATCACTGTCTCCCCATCTAGTCTATACTCCGAGTTGAAAACCCCCTCAATACAATCGCTTGTTTATTGTAATAACTCTGTAAATATTCCGGATAACTCAGAACTCGAATGTTATCTTGAAGATAGATAAATCACTCGCAAAAGCTTAAACTTATCCGTTGTTTAGACTCTCTTTCTACCACAGTTGATCAGCTTTGGTAAGGAGTTGCTGTTGCGAGTGAAAGTGTTCTTTTATTCAGGATTCGTGATTGATATTCACGGCAAAAAACAGGAGGTCAATGATGCAACTCAATCGATTCAGGTTCGGCTTTGTTCTCACCAGTGTAACCCTTCTCAGCCTAATGACATCTAAGGTGATGGCACAAGAATTGGGTTTTTGGGGAGAACAGACCAAACCCCACTGCATTCAGGACGCTTTACCCAAGCAAGATGTTTCTCAGGAAGAAAATTCCAAGATTATTTTGTTTCATTGTGGTCGAGAAGAATACACAACTCAACCCCCTTTTCGATAAAATCTGGACTCAACACCGAATTTGTTTTTCTCTCATCCCTCTCGGTGTGCCTTCTCGGTTTTCTTGCTTCTGATCATTAATTCTCTAGGCAAAAAAATCAACCTAAAAATTTTATTAATAAGATTGATATTCATTAAATGTTTTTACACGGCCATCGGGACGAAAAGACAACACTGCAAAAGGTTCTTTAATATTACCCGATTCCATTCCCGGTGAACCGATGGGCATTTGGGGGACAGCCAAACCGGAGATTTGAGGTTTTTCAGCCAACAAACGCTTAATATCCGCAGCAGGGACATGACCCTCGATTGCGTATCCGTCAATCACCGCAGTATGACAAGAGGTTAACTCACTCGGTACTCCGTATTCCTGTTTAACCCCAGTCACGTCTTCTGTGACGATATCGGTGGTTTGAAAGCCATTGGCTTCGAGGTGTTGTACCCAGGCTTTGCAGCATCCACAAGTCGGACTGCGATGCACGGTAATATTGAGGGGAAGCGCAGAGGATGCTATATTTTGGCCAGGATTCGTCGCTTGAGAAGGACTGACCCCCTGATTTGCAGATTGACTCCACACCGCAACGGTTATACCTGCAATAATAGCCGTTCCTGCAACTCCAGCCAGGAGAGAACGAAGATGTTGTTGAAGCCAATTTGTCGGAGGTTGAGTAGACATAGTTTTCTGGAACCTCAAAAATGATGAATTTTAGTTTCTTAGATGTTCTTTCTCTAGAATAGCTTGTAAAATCCCAACTGGAAAAGTAACCTTCTCGAATGTTGGTTTGATAATTTAGAGTTTATAATTAGGATTTGATCATGAATTTACCTGTTTTTGCAGATATTCAAAAAGCAAAGCAACGCCTCCAAGGATATGCTTATCAAACTCCGGTTGTTATTTCTCGAACGGTTAACCAATTAACGGGGGCGGAAGTCTTTTTTAAATGTGAGAATTTTCAACGGACGGGTTCGTTTAAATTTCGGGGTGCTTTTAACGCTTTGTCTCAACTTTCTGATCAACAAAAGTCTCGCGGTGTTTTAACATTTTCTTCGGGGAATCATGCCCAAGCGATCGCACGTTCGGGTCAGATTTTAGACATTCCTACCACTATTATTATGCCTTCAGATGCTCCAGTTGTCAAACAATCAGCAACACAGGGTTATGGGGCGGAAATTATTCTCTATGAACGTTCGGAAATTGCCCGAGAAGTTTTATGTCAACAAATCGCAACTGAACGAGATTGTACTATTATTCCTCCTTATGATCATCGGGATATTATTGCCGGACAAGGAACAACAGCATTTGAACTTTTAGAAAAAGTAAAAACATTAGATATTTTACTGGTTTGTTGTGGAGGTGGGGGTTTACTTTCGGGTTGTGCGATTGCGACTCGCCAGCTTGCACCAAACTGTAAAATTATTGGGGTTGAACCTGCAAATGCAGATGATGCAACTCGTTCTTTTCAAACCAAAACGTTACAGAAAATAGAAAATCCTCAAACGATAGCAGATGGGGCAAGAACGTCTTATTTAGGGAAGTTAACTTTTCCATTAATTTTGCAAAATGTCGATGAGATGGTTACGGTTTCAGAAGAAGATATTATTAAAACGATGTTCTTTGTTTGGGAACGAATGAAGTTAGTTGTAGAACCGACGGGGGCGTTGGCTGCTGCTGCATTACTTCAAGGGATTGTCAAAGCACCGGGTTCTCGAATTGGGGTTGTAATTAGTGGTGGAAATGTCGATTTAAAACAGATTAGTCAACTTTTTTAATCATGTTAATAGGCTGTTAATTAATATCTCAGTGAATAATACAATGTCATCTGTAGCGGATGTTTTTGATAGTTCCGTACAATTACTGAGGTGATCTGTTTTGATCCTTGGTATTATTGAAATGAGTGAGTTTCAATCAAAGAAAGTTGTTGCATTATAAACTTGATCAACAATCATTCAGTTCAACTTACTGATCTATCTTTAAGTATTAAGGACGTTAATATTATGAATTTACCTCATTCAGAATCTCAAACAGCACAGCAACGTCTATTGGAATTTGCTAAACAAGGAAATCCGAAAGCAATTGCAATGCTTTTAAATCGTTTCTCAAATCAATCAGAAGACATTGCTACTATTATAGAAGACCGTACTATTATTAATAATAATTGTCTAAATATTACTGTAGAAGCTTCACTATTTCCTCTAAATTATTCATCTAAAAAACACATTTATGATGTTTTAAAGCTATTAAAACTAGAATATATTGAATATGTTATCGTTGAACCCGAAATCCAAAAAGATCCCAAAAAACCTTGCAAAGAACGTATTGATCTCACAAAAGAACTAGAACCGCACAAACCTGAACCTGAACCTTCTTATTTCCAAAAATTCAAGTGGCCGGCTTGGTTTCCTTATCCAAGTTCATGGCTTCGGATGATACTATTAATTTTATGGTTAATTATTGTTATTAGAATTTTTGCATTTTGGGGTGTAGTTATCGGGGGAACGTTATCTGTTGTCTCTGATGATACTAGACCCGTATTACAAGCGTTAGGAATTGGTATTTTGGGTTCAATATTAGTTCTGTCGTATGTCTATCATATTTTATTCTTTATAGGTCAGGTTTTAAAAGATAAATCCTCACCGAAATCTTTTCAAGGGATGCCAACTGGGAAAAGTTTATGGCAAGGAATTTATACTCCAATTGTTTTAATCTTATCCGTTATGACTGTGTTTTTAGTTATTTTACCTTTTATTCCTTGGGGAAGTTGTCAAACAGAACTTTTATTTGAAGATCAAAATTGTCATAATCGCATTCAAAATTCTTTAGCGAATCTAGAAGTTCTGGCTACTATTATTTGGATCACATCAGGTTTGTATCTATATCAACTAGAATATCTGATTCGGACAAGAGTTTCAGCAAAAAAGGTGATCAAGTTCATTGCTTTAGTCTGTTTCTCTTTTATGTCAACGGTTTTGATTTACACAACTCTAAACAATTGGGATTATATTTATGGTGCATTTGCAAACATTAACAACCCTTTTCTAGCTTCACAATCATCTGAAGTTGTAGATTTAACAGAAAATCAAGAGATAGAACCTATAATTTCACCCAAAATAGACACAGAAAATTCCGAAGTTGTCACGCTTCAAGTTCCCGATGAAAGCTTCAAAAAAGGCATAGAAAATGCGACAAATGCTTCGGAATTAGTACAAACTGCCAACTCTAAACCGGAATGGGAATTTGTCGCTACCCAATGGCAAAATGCTATAGATTACATGAAGCAAGTACAACCCGATGATTCTAACTACAAAGCAGCACAGGAACGGGTTGTACAATATCAGAAAAATCTCGAATATGCGCGTTTAGCGGGAAGTCAGGCTAAAGAATAATCCCGATTTTCTCTTTAGTCTAAACTGAGAACATCAAACTCAACTTGACTCCAAACCATTTGCTTATCTAGTGCAGATAATACCTTGTTATTCGCCGCAGAAGACTGCAAACACCGACAGGCTAACTGGGCGACATCTGCCCGATGAATGCTTCCAGAAACGCTATAATTCTCGGTTAAGATACCATTTCCCGTGGCGGGTTCTGACTTTAATCCACCCGGACGAATTATGGTATAATTAAGACCGCTATCGATTAAATGTTGTTCAGCTTTTTCTTTTTCGACTAACACCGCCCCCAGGGTTTCCAAGGCTTGAGGGGGTAAAGCAACGCGACTGTTACCCGAACCGATAGAAGAAACTAAAATAAACTTTTGGGTATCAACTTTAACTGCTGCATCAATTAAGTTTTTATTCCCCAAATAATCAGCCCTTTCGCCATCTTTCGGTAAACCACCAATGGTACTAATAACAGCAGAAATAGGAGAACCTGACATCGCTTGTTTAACTGCTTCAGCATCGAGGGCGTCTCCCATCACGACTTCTATTCCCATTGCTTCTAACTCGGGTTTTGTATCAGGCGAACGCAATAAAGCCTTGACTATTTTACCTTGTTCGCGTAAACATTTTGCAATTTCTCGACCCACACCTCGGCTAGCGCCTGCGAGAAAAATAGAAGATTGAGAATTCATCGTTTTTGACTCCAATTAAATGTATTGACATGATCAATTTAATAGGGCAATGGATGAATTGCCCCCTATCCGTTACTCAGTAAATATTGATTATAATTAGTCTTTCTGAGGAATCATCTTTCCTAAACTCAGATCATCTAAGTCTATTCCTTTCGTGCCTTTTTGTTCGAGTTGAATGAGTAACCGAGTCAACTGATACCAAACTAACCCCGCCATCAATACTGTTAACGGAATCGAAAAAGAGTAAGAAAACATCGCTGAAAAGGTAAAAACTTGTAAACAGGAAGCTAAAAACAGGCAAATTCCAACCGTAATTCCACTATAGGGAAGCAACAATTGAAAACCTCGCAAATTGGCTAAAACCCGAGTTGAACGACTACTAGACCATTCTTTTAATAATTGTTTGAGAGTTGTAATAAAAGCAGTACAAGAAGTAATTCCTGCAAATAAACCCACAACTAAAATAACGTAAGGCGGATCAGATATTTCATACATAAGTGTTGAGTTCCTCAATATTAATTTACAGGATGGTTGTTGCGCTTTAACACCAAACTACAGATAGCTTGAGTACAACTACCAGCTTTTCAAACAGCGAGTCATTGGATGCGCGTACATCAAAACGACGAACTTTTTAGATAGTGCGGTTGCACGACAACGGGCTTTAACATGATATTACATTATTTTCCCCTGCGTCAGTAACAGGGGATAGTTGTTTTTTAAATCCAAATTCAAAACTTGCGATTTAAACTTGTATTTTATGATTGAGTTTTTTATTGTTGTCGTAAAGCGGCGACTTGGGCTGTCGAAAAATCGGCGATCGCACCGATAGCAACATCAAACAAACGAGCGGGTTTAATATGATTTCCGACTAAACTCCAAATCCGACTGACTTCTTCAGTATGCAAGCGCTCATCTTCAGTCAGAGCTAAAATGAGTTGACGGCGCAGAAAATCTCCTTCTGGCGACAGTAAATATTGCAAACCGAGTTGAGCGGTGGGTAGAATATCAAAAGTTTGATCAGACTGAGCGATCGCTAACATATTCTCCAACCGTAGCCAGTTAAACTTCCCATCTTTTATTAATACCTCAATCAAGCGACGACGTAAAGCTGGAGTTTCGCCTTTTAGCAAGCGACGAGCGACATAGGGATAAGCAACATCAACAATTTTAAAACCCGGATTAAGCGTTAAAGCAATTCCTTCTTGCGTTACCAAAGAGCGAATAATCAGGGCAAATTTTGCGGGAACTCGGAAGGGATAATCATACATCAATTCCGAGAAACTATCCGTAATCGTTTTGAAGTTAAAATCCTGAACACTTTCACCCATTGCATTTCCTAGTACCTTTTCTAAGGAGGGAACAATCGGTGTAATATTAGTTTCCGGTGTCAGAAATCCTAATGTAACAAAGTCTTTGGCTAAATCGTTGTAATCTCGATTAATCAGATGAACAACAGAACCCACTAAGGTTTCTTTAACATCTTGTTCTAGCTGATCCATCATGCCAAAATCAATAAAAGCCATGCGACCATCAGGCATTGCAAATAGATTTCCAGGATGAGGATCAGCGTGGAAGAAACCAAATTCTAGCAGTTGTCTTAAACCGCTTGTCACTCCAATGAAAATGAGATGATTGAGATCTAAACCTGCGGCTTGAATACTGTCAATATCAGTCAGTTTAAACCCATTAATCCATTCGAGAACCAGAACCCGAGTGCTGGTATATTTCCAGTATATTTCGGGAACTTTGACCGTCGGATCATCACTAAAATAAGCCGCAAATCGTTCGGCATTGCGACCTTCATTGAGATAATCTATCTCCTCAAACAGTTTAGTTCCAAACTCATCAACAATTAAAGTCAAATCGTGACCCAAATTGAGCGGTAGCCAAGGGGCTATCCAACCTGCTGCCCATCGCATCAGATACAAATCTAAGGTGATCATGGGAACTAAATGGGGTCGCTGAATTTTAATCGCGACTTCTTCACCTGTTCGCAAACGGGCGCGATACACTTGACCTAAACTAGCTGCGGCGACAGGTTCGGGGGAAACTTGACTAAAAACACTTTGGATGTCTCGGTCTAAGTCCATTTCTAAAATTGCCATCGCCACTTCAGTATTGAAAGGCGGTAACTGATCCTGAAGTCGCGTTAATTCTTCTAAAAAGTCTTTGCGAATTAAGTCAGGACGGGTCGAAAGGGCTTGACCCACTTTGATGAATGTTGGGCCGAGATAAGTTAGGATTTCTCGGAGTTGAGTCGCTCGTTCCGGTGTATGTTCAACTTCGGGTCGGCGCCATCGATCCCAAAACAGACCCCAAACAAAGCCTGCAAAAAACCAGACTACAGTAATAGCGCGCCAAATAGCCTGCCAGGGACGACGGCGATAATACTGGGCGATTACTTTTGGGTCATAACACCGTTCAGATGTGAATGGGTGTGGACTCACGCTTTTATTTTTCCTCTTGAACGCTGAATTTTAACAGGGGGGTTACAGTGGACAGATCGACTCAGGTTGAGCGGATCTATTCTGTAATTTTGTGTTTATCTTGTTGTTATCGTTTTGTTAATTAACAGTATACAAAACTACACACCCAGATTGAAAGTAAATTTACCTATTGGCTCAAACAATCCTTGATCGCGTAGATCACACAGTCTTGTTGAACGGTTGTCAGTTCGGGAAATATTGGCAACGATAACACCTCCTGAGACAGTTGTTCAGCAACAGGAAACTGACCCGGTTGATAGTCTAAATTTTGATAAAGAGACTGCAAGTGCAACGGTACGGGATAATAAACCATCGTACTAATTCCCCGTTCAGCTAACTGTGCGCGAACAACATTTCGATCAAAGATTAAATCTGTTGATCGGTGTTCAACTCGAACGGTATACTGATTCCAAACACTTTGTCCGTCCGGGAGTTCTTGAGGAACAGTCAAGCCGGGAACCGCCCCAAGAAGCTGATGATAACGTCTAGCAATGTGAGATCGTTGAGCATTCCATTGATCAAGATAACGCAGTTTAACGTTCAAAATCGCTGCTTGTAGGGTATCCAATCGACTATTAATCCCCACAACAGCCGAATTATACTTACTCGACTGTCCATGATCTTTAATCATCCGCATTTTAGCGGCGATCGCTTGATCATTAGTTGTAACGGCACCTCCATCTCCACAAGCCCCCAGATTTTTTGTTGGGAAGAAACTAAAACAGCCAATATCGCCAATACAACCGACTTTTTGACCGTCCCAAGTTGCCCCGGTCGCCTGGGCGCAATCTTCAATCACAGCTAAATGGTGAGTTTGTGCAATTGCCATTAACCGAGTCATATTCACCGACTGACCAAACAAGTGTACCGGAATAATAGCTTTGGTTTGAGAAGTAATCGCCGATTTTACCTGGTCAACATCGAGATTAAACGTATTCGCCTCAATATCAACAAATACCGGAGTCGCCCCGACAGCACTCACCACTTCTGCGGTAGCAATAAAGGTAAATGCTGGAACAATCACTTCATCACCCGGGCCTATATCGAGGGCACGGAGGGCGAGAAATAACGCATCGGTACCGGAGTTACAGCCAATACACTCAGAAACCCCAATGTATTCACCAAACTGTTGTTCAAACTGTTCAACCTCAGATCCCCCAATATAGTAACCCGAGGCTAAAACCTTTCCAACGGCGAGACTGACTTCCTGTGCAATTAATTTGTACTGTTGACTAAGATCGAGAGGAGGGATTTTGTTCACGCTTCACACCACCTTAAAATCTAAGATTAGTTATCTGTTATCAGTGAATAGCTTTGTTAATTCCCTTAGATTTTACAGACTTGGCGTTAGCATTGGGACTGATTGTCATTGCGATCGCTTTATCATTTTGGCAGCAATTAGGCTTAGAGGGGCAATTTCTTCTCGCGACGGCGCGAACAATTGTCCAGTTAGCGGTTGCGGGTTATGTTTTAGCCGTGGTTCTCGATCCCGATCAACCTAACCCTGGGCTGGTTTTAGCCTTTGGGCTGTTAATGTTAACGCTTGTTACCGTTGTCACCCGCAACCGCATCAGCAAAAAAGTTCCTCGACTTTTCCCGTGGGTTTGGGCTTCCTTGGGGTTGAGTGCGGTATTGATTGTCGGTTATGCTCAATTATTGGTAATTCAGCCGACACCGTTGTATAGTCCTCAATATCTGATTCCGTTATTGGCGGTTATTTTGGGCAATGCCATGAATGCGGCTTCGATCGCGGGGGAACGTTTAGTCACGATGTTGAACCGTTCACAGGTGGAGATTGAAACTCATCTGAGTTTAGGGGCGACTCCGACTCAAGCACTCAAACCCTACCGTCGAGAGGCGATGCGGGCGGGGTTGCTTCCTACACTGAATTCTATGACAATTGTCGGAATTGCAACGCTTCCGGGTATTCTAACAGGTCAGTTGCTCGTTGGGGTGAATCCGTTGGATGCAGTGTCCTATCAAATTTTGATTTTATTGATGATCACAGTTGCGAACTTGATTGCTATTCTAGTTTTGAGTACAGGCATTTGTCGTCAGTTTTTTAACGCTGAGGCGCAATTGCAAAAACGTTAAGGATTGGCTAGATTTAATCTAATCAAATCTAGTCATCTAAAATACCAGTAACCGTCATTCTTTTGGATTAAAAATGTCAGAATTCCTAGATTTTCTCAAACATAAATATGCTTACGTGGCGATTGGTGAATTTAAACCCGGTAAGTTTGATGAAGCTGAACAACTGTTTGAAAAAGCGGTTTCGACTTATACAAAAGGGTTTAAAGGGTCTTATCTGTTACAAGAACCGGGAACCGATAAAGGAATTGCGATTATTTTTTGGGAAAATATAGACGATATGGATGAAAATCATAGCGATGTCTATGAAGCCATTATGAATGAAATGGCGCATCTATTTGCCAAAGCACCCAAAACCTCTTTTTATGAAGTTTGTAGCGAAGTTCATCCTCAAGAATTAGCCAGCGAAGAAGGATAAATTTTCAATATCCTTCAGACTTCTAAAACACCTGTAGGGACGCTCTTACTTGCGTCCTAATACAAATTCTCTATTTAGTGGTGAGTTCTCCGAATCAAAATACACGCTACTTCAGGAATTTAACTAACTGTTCGAGTTTCGACCAAGCCGCACCACTGCTGATAATATCTTGAGCAACAGACAGTCCAGAAACATGATCTCCTATCGGCACAAAACCGCTAATTTGTAACGCTAAAGACGCATTTAAAGCCACGACATCTCGTTGAGCAGGTGTTCCTTTTCCTTGTAAAACATTTTGTAAAATTTCCGCATTTTCCGCAACTTCCCCGCCTTTTAAAGCGGTTATTTCTGCCGAAGTTAAGCCCAATTCTTGCGGGTTAACTGTTCCTTTTTCGACCTTTCCTTCCGATAATACTGCCAAATCCGTTAAATCTCCCAACCCCGCTTCATCGAGTTTTTCTCGTCCGTGTAATACAATCGCCTGTTTTAACCCTAATTTTCCCAAAGCTTCGGCAATCGTTTCGAGTAAATTAGAATCATAAACACCCATCACTTGACCCGATGGTTTTAAAGGATTAACTAACGGCCCCAACAAGTTAAAAACCGTTCTGACTTTTAACGTTTTTCTAAGCGGAACAACCGCCTTCATCGCCGGATGCCAACCCGGTGCAAATAAAAAGGTAATTCCCACTTCTGTTAACGCCGAAGTAATCTTTTCAAAGGGCGAATTTAACTGAATTCCTAGAGCTTCTAAAACATCAGCAGAACCCACCTTACTCGAAGCGGAACGGTTCCCATGTTTGGCGACGGGAACCCCCGCAGCCGCAGCCACAAACGCCACAGCAGTCGAAATATTAAACGTAGAAGCGCCATCTCCCCCGGTCCCACAAGTATCAATAATACGATAGGGAGAACTCGGTATTTCAACAGATGTTGAAGCCGACGCCGACTGAGACTGCAAAACAGAAGCCATTCCCGCCAATTCTTCTGCGGAGACGCCTTTGGTTTGTAACGCCATCAAAATTGCACCCGAAAGCACTGGGGGAATTTCCTCGTTTAGCCATCCCTGCATTAACGTTGAGGCTTGGGAGACAGAGAGGGAGTCACGGTCGAGGAGTTGTTGCAGTAAATTCGGCCAGAAGTTAGTATCGTGAGTTGGGGAAGCAGTGACAGTCATTTCAGGATTATTAAATCTAATCGGCATTTTGACAACCTGATGATTAATTGTACCGTTAACGGGGTACTTTCTTTGTTAATTCTGTCAACCGGGAGAATTTTAAAAATTTAATCAGACTAAAAATATCTACAAATCCCAATCAATGTAGGGGCGTAAGGCTTGCGCCCAATTTCCTTATCCTACGTCAACTAACCCGAAAGTTTAATCAAATTGATCCTCAAGTTCGCTCTCAAATTGAATTGCTTTCATTAGAACAGTTGGAGATGTTAGCAGAGGTGTTGTTGGATTTTTCATCTTTGCAAGATTTGACCCATTGGTTACAGGAAAATTTAAGGGAATAAAAGGTGCTAGGGTTGACAGATTTGAGAATTGGGACGTTGACGAATGATTCCGGTTTTTGTGGGGTCATAACCCACTAAAATAACTTCACCATCTTCGGTTCTTATCCAACCTCTCGCCGGAACAATTGTTCTTGAATCTACAGGATGATCGTCAAGATTATTATCACGATTTCGGGATTGTTGTTGAGGACGTTGTGAGGAATTATTATTAGGTTGAGGAGTCACAGGTTCAATGAGTAGAGATTCCCATTCAACTAACCCTTGAATTGCTGATAAAGCTTGAGTGGGGTCAGGTGCAATTCCACCCCGTCCGGTGATAATAAACGAACTATTTCGACCTTGAATACAGGGGTCTTGAGCGATTAACGCCGCCGGGTCAACCACTTCAACTTGAAGGGATTCTGGAGGGTCAAAATTAAGCGTTGTATCGATAGAAAGTTCTCCAGCAGCATTAATAATACTATTTTGAGATTGTAAAAGTCCGAGTTCTGAATTACCTAAAGGACGAATATTAATATTACTTCCTCCCGTTGGGTCAAAGGCACTGGTAACAATTTCGCTATTTTCCAACAATACTAACAAATTGGAATTAATATCAATATTTCCATCAAACGTTTGACCGCTTTCGCTTCCGGCTGCCGAAATTCGACTTTCACGCCGCACGCTAATATCCGGCGAATTAATAGTAATATTTCCGCCTTCACCTGTAACTGATTCTGCAACTAGACCTGCTTGTTCTAAACGAACTTGGGAAGCATTCACGTCTATATTTCCTGGATTCCCTACACCATCACTGTTTACAAAAATGTTAGACTGATCTCTAACTATTAATTGTTCTGCATCAACAGTTATCGTTCCCCCATTTCCAACCCCGGTTTCAAAAACTGCTGCACTGATATTAGAGCCACCTGTTAATTCAATGTTTTCAGCTTGCAAGTTTATCTGACCCGCATCTCCAATACCACTTGTTCCTGTAAAGAATAAAACTTTATTACTTATAGTTAAATCTCCGGTTTCAATCGTGACATTCCCTCCATTTCCGACTCCGGTTTCAAAAACTGCTGTACTGATGCCAGAGCTACCCGTTAATTCAATATTTTCAGCTTGTATGTTCACCGAACCTGCATCCCCATTTCCTTGAGTTCCTGTAAA
>Ga0207419_1000204_pt1 | contig 48869 bp, 34 predicted proteins | sample ElkSloMetagenome_4_FD_184723 | JGI IMG/M metagenome (GOLD analysis project Ga0207419, IMG submission 184723) | Hot spring microbial communities from Elkhorn Slough, Monterey Bay, USA - MD2A (version 2) | ecosystem: Environmental > Aquatic > Marine > Intertidal zone > Estuary: Microbial mat ...
TGGTGCCCAGGGGGAGACTCGAACTCCCACATCCTTTCGAATACTAGCACCTGAAGCTAGCGCGTCTACCAATTCCGCCACCTGGGCATCGGTGTGGCCCGGACGGGCCTGTTTGCGGTGTCGATTGCTCGACAGGCCGCGCATTATAAGCGCGGGCTTTGCGTTTGTCATTACGCCCAAGGAAAAATTCGGGGCAAAAAAATCGGCCGGATCGCGAGGATCCGGCCGATTTCGTCGATAAGTGTGGCCGAGGCAAGGGGGGAACCTCGGCCACGATCCGGGTAGGGGAAGGGGGGAACCCCGCTCCGGAAATTTGAATTCTACGGGGGTCCTGGGGCGTGTCAAGTGAAAATGCCGGGTTGTGTGATCAATATCTCAAAAACATCCAACTTTGTCTCAAAATAAACCGACTTTTTTGATTGAATTAACGGGCAGTTAACGATTTTCGCGGTACCGCCTCGGGTCCATGCGGAGACTTTTCGACGCCGGATCAACACTCATTGCCGAGGGTTCGAGGTTGGCGCGTCCTTTCATCCACGCATTTTTGTCTGGCAGGTCCTGGAGTCGGCTCGCTGGCGGATTTTGCTCATCGCCGAGAGGTATAATTGGTGTGTTGGTTAAAACTTCACTTGATCCGTTCTGGATTGAAACGACTTCTGAAGGAATTCTCACTTTATGGACTTTCGACTGACTGAAGAGCAGCAGATGATTCAGGCCGCCGCTCGCGACTTCGCGCGCGAAGAAATAGCGCCGGTAGCCGCTAAATTCGACGAATCGGGAGAGTTCCCGCTGGAAAATATTCAAAAAATGGGCGAGCTGGGCCTGATGGGAATCGAGGTGCCGGAGGAATATGGCGGCTCGGGTCTGGATACGATCGGTTACGTGCTGGCGTTGATCGAGGTCTGTGCGGCCGACGCGGCGCACGGGACGATCATGTCGGTAAACAATTCGCTCTTCTGCAATGGCATCCTGAAGTACGGAAGCGAGGAACAGAAGCAGAAATATGTGCGCGCCATTGCCTCTGGCGAAAAAATCGGCGCTTATGCTCTGTCCGAGCCACAGTCTGGGTCTGATGCATCGACCATGCGCTCGCGGGCGGTGCTCAGCGATGACGGGTCGCACTACGTTATCAACGCGAGAAAGTCCTGGATCACATCGGGGCCCCACGCCGGCTATCTGGTGCTGTTTGCCTCCACCGCCCCGGAGGCCGGGGCAAAGGGCATAACAGCGTTCATCATCGATACGGAGCGTGAGGGATTCAGCCGGGGCAAGACTGAGCCCAAGCTCGGCATCCGGGCCTCAGCCACCTGTGAAGTCGAGCTGGATGACTACAAGGTACCCGTAGAGGATCGGCTCGGAGAAGACGGGCAGGGCTTCAAGATCGCCATGAGCGTTCTTGATGCCGGACGGATCGGCATTGCGGCTCAGGCCGTCGGCATCGCCCAGGCCGCCTATGAGGCAAGCCTGGATTACGCTCGCGAGCGAAAGGCTTTTGGGCGCGAAATCGGCACCTTTCAGATGATTCAGCAGAAAATCGCCGACATGAAAGTCAAGCTCGAGGCGGCGCGCTTGCTGACCCTGCGGGCGGCCTGGGCAAAGATCCAGTCGGCCGAGACGGGGGCTCGGATCACCGTGGACGGCTCCATGGCCAAGCTCTTCGCCTCTGAGGCGGCGATGTGGATCAGTCACCAGGCCGTGCAGCTGCACGGTGGTATGGGGTACAGCAAGGAAATGCCGGTCGAGCGCTATTTCCGGGACGCCAAGATCACGGAAATCTATGAGGGCACCAGCGAAATTCAGCGTATGGTGATTGCGCGCACGGAAACCGGACTGCGCTAAGGTCAACCCTCTGCTGGGCGGGTGCCGCCGAATCAGGTGGCGCCCGCTCGCGAAATAGGTATTTGACACGACCACCGCAAAAGCAAGAACAACTCAAATCAGGAGTCGGGGCCTGATCAGGATGACCAAGAACGAAGACAGCCGGAAACAGGCGCATCTGGACGCGATGACGTCGATCCTGCGCTCGCAGGGTGCCAGCGAGCAGTGCATCGAATTTGCAGCGCAATTCTTCAACCGCGCTCCAATCGACGAGCTCCTCAACGTCGATGCGGCCGAACACGCCGCCATGGCAGCCGATTTTTTCGAATTCGCTCGCCAGCGCCGACGGGGCGAAATCGAGCTCAGGATTCACAATCCCGATCCGGAGCGCCAGGGCTGGTCTTCGAGCCATTCTGTGCTTGAAATCATCAATGATGACATGCCCTTCCTGGTCGATTCGGTGGTCCTCGCGCTCTCCGAGCTGGGGCTGTCGGCGCACCTGATCATTCATCCCGTCATGCACGCGCGGCGCGATCCTAGCGGGTACTGGCTGGGGCTGGGTGCGAGTGAGGACGATAGGTCATCGCCCGAGTCGCTGATGCACGTCCAGATCGATCATCAGACTTACCCGGAGGTGCTGGCAAAAATCGAGCAGCGCGTGCGGCGTGGTCTGGTCGATGTAAAACGGGCCGTCGAAGACTGGCCTCAGATGGCGGCGCAGGTCGAGGCGATTGCCGATGGCTTCGCCGAATCGCATGCCGCCATGGGAGTGGGTCAGCTCGATGAGCTTCGCGACTTCTTCAAGTGGCTGGCCGATGACCACTTCACGTTTCTCGGCTACCGAGAATACGAGATCCGCGACACGGCAGCAGGCCGCGCCTTGAGCCCCGTCGAGAACAGCGGCCTCGGCATCATGCACGACGAGCATCGTGAAGCACCGACCCGGCTGCTGACCGAGCTCGGAAAAGGCGGTGATGTGCCAACCATTCACGACCCGGTCATCATCACCAAGACCAACGCCCTGTCCACGGTCCATCGCGGCGGCTACATGGACTACATTTCCGTCCTCTATTTCGATGAGGACGGGCGCGTGTCGGGGGAAAAGCGCCTCATCGGGCTGTTCACTTCCGGCGCCTACATCCGCCGCTGTCAAGACACGCCACTGGTGCGCAAAAAGGTGGCCGAGGTCATGGAACAATCCGGGGTTCGCCTCGGCAGCCACGCGGGCAAGGCCCTGCTGCATATTCTCGAGACCCTGCCGCGTGACGAGTTGTTTCAGGGCTCGACCTCCGAGTTGCTGGAGCTGGCGACGGGCGTTCTCGATCTTCAGGAGCGTTCCCAGACGCGCCTGTTCATTCGACGCGAGCGCTTCGGCCGATTCTTCTCCTGCCTGGTCTTCATTCCTCGAGACCGATTCAATACGGAAAACAGGGAAAAGATCCAGGCGATTCTCAAGCGCCATCTCAAGGGCGATCGTCTCGACTTCAACATTCAGGTCGGTGAATCCAAGCTGGCACGGGTTCAGGTCATCATTCGACCCCGCAACGGTCGAATCATCGATTTCGACATCAACGAAATCGAGTCGAAGATCAAGCGGGCCATCCGATCCTGGTCCGACGACCTGACCGATCTGCTGATTCGCGAACACGGCGAAGAGCAGGGACTGGAGTTAAGCCGTCGCTACGGGCAATTCTTTCCCGCCTCCTACACCGAGGACGCGTCGCCCTCGGTCGCTGCCTTCGACGTGGCCAAGGTCGCTGGACTGAGGGACCTCGACGATCTCAAAATGAGCCTGTATCGACCGAAACAGCGTGATCCCGGCATCCTGCGCTTCAAGCTTTTCAAGTACGGTGATCCGATTCCGCTGAGTGATGTCCTACCGATGCTCGAAAATCTCGGTATGCGCATCGTCTCAGAGCGCCCCTACGAGATGCGCCTCGACGCCAGGCATCCTGTCTGGATCCAGGACTTCGACATGCGACCGCCTGAAGGCGAGGCCGTGCGCGTCGATCTGATTCGCGACCACTTCCAGACTGCCTTCGAGCAGACCTGGCGCCGCCGCAGTGAAAACGACGGCTTCAATCGGCTGGTGCTCAAAGCCCATCTGCACTGGCGGCAGGTCGCGATGTTGCGGGCCTGCGCCAAGTACCTGCGTCAGACCGCGACGCCCTTTTCGCAGAACTACATGGAGCAGACGCTGTCCGCCTGGCCGCTCATCGCTCGCCTTCTTGTCGAATATTTCGAGTTCCGCTTCGACCCCGAGCGCGGTGATCGGACGAAGGCGCAGCGCGGTACCGCTCGCAAGCGCCTCGAGTCCCAGTGCCAGTCGCTGGCCTCGAAATACGCGGATCCCGTGCTCAGCGAACTGCTCGGCGAGATGTATAACGCCATCGAAGCGGGCGAGATGGGGGACGAGGCCCTGCCGGTTCGAAAGGCGATCCTTCGCGCCATCGACAGCGTCTCGTCGGCAGATCAGGACCGCATCCTTCGAGGTTTCTACGATCTGATTCGCTCGATGGTGCGAACCAACGTCTACCAGCTCAATTCCCGCGGTGAGCCACAGGAACACATGAGCTTCAAGCTCGACTCGGCGATCGTGCCCGACCTGCCCCTGCCGCGACCGTTTTGCGAAATCTGGGTCTACTCGCCTCGAGTCGAAGGTATTCATCTGCGCGGTGGCAGGGTCGCGCGCGGCGGCCTGCGCTGGTCCGACCGGCGGGCGGATTTCCGCACCGAAGTTCTGGGCCTGATGCGCGCTCAGAGCGTCAAGAACACGATGATCGTACCTGTCGGTGCCAAGGGAGGCTTCGTCGTCAAGCGGATGCCCGAGGCCGATGATCGTGACGCGGTCATGGCAGAAGTCGTCTACTGCTATCGATCGTTCATCAATGGCTTGCTGGACATCACCGACAACCTCCGCGGCGACACGCTGATTCCGCCGCGTCGCGTGATGCGCCATGATGGGGACGATCCCTATCTCGTCGTCGCCGCCGACAAGGGCACGGCGACCTTCTCCGATATCGCCAATTCCATTTCGGCGGAGCACGGCTTCTGGATGGACGATGCCTTCGCCTCCGGTGGCTCGAACGGCTACGACCACAAGAAGATGGGCATCACCGCCAAGGGAGCCTGGGAATCGGTAAAGCGCCACTTCCGCGAACTGGGGCTTGATACGCAGTCCGAAGACGTCACGGTTGTCGGCATCGGCGACATGGCCGGGGACGTGTTCGGCAACGGAATGCTGCTGTCCCGGCACATCAAGCTCAAGGCCGCCTTCAACCACATGCACATCTTCCTGGATCCGGATCCTGACCCGGCGGCGAGCTTCAACGAGCGAGAGCGCCTCTTCGGCCTGCCGCGCTCGACCTGGGCGGACTACGACAGCTCGCTGATTTCCGACGGCGGCGGCGTGTTCTCTCGACAGGCAAAGACCATTCCCCTGAGTGAGCCGGTCAAAGCCTGGCTGGGCATCAAGGACGAGGCTCTGGCGCCGCACGAGCTGATCAAGGCGCTGTTGACCGCTCGGGTCGATCTGCTCTGGAACGGTGGGATCGGCACCTACGTCAAAGCCCGCGAAGAAACCCACCAGGACGTCGGCGATGTGGCCAACAATCTGGTTCGGGTCGACGGTGCCGATCTTCGCTGCCGCGTGGTCGGCGAGGGCGGTAATCTCGGTCTGACACAGCTGGGTCGGGTCGAATACGCTCAGGGTGGCGGCCGCCTCAACACCGATTTCATCGACAACTCGGCGGGGGTCGACTGCTCCGACCACGAGGTCAATATCAAGATTCTGCTGAACCTGGCGCTCGAGCGAGGACGGCTGGACGGCGCGGGGCGAAACGAGCTTCTGGCCTCGATGACCGAGGAGGTTTCAGCGCTGGTCCTTCGCAGTAACTATCTGCAGACGCAGGCCCTGAGCATGATGGAGAGCCTGACCCATGAGCGCCTGGGCGCGGATGAACATTTTATTTCCATGCTGGATCGACAGGGCGTCTTCGATCGCGACCTGGAGCAGCTACCCGATGAAGAGGAGCTGCGTGAGCGCGTCGCCAACGGACAGGGTCTGACCCGGCCGGAGCTGTCGCTGCTACTTTCCTACGGCAAGATCACGCTGTACAAGGATTTGATCGATTCCGACGTGCCCGAGGATCCTTATCTGTCGCGCGAACTGGAGGACTATTTCCCGGCGCCTCTGCGTGAGCAGTTCAGCGATCTGATGTCCGAGCATCGCCTGAGGCGGGAAATCATCGCCACGAAAGTGACCAATTCGATCGTCAATCGAATGGGGGCCAACTTCCCGATGCGGCTGCGCGAAGACACGGGCGCGAATTCCGCCGCCATCGCCAAGGCCTACACGGTCGTGCGCGAAATTTTCAGCGCCCGGGACTTTTGGGCCGGGATCGAGGCGATGGACAACCACATCGATGCGTCCCTGCAGAACCAGGCGATTCTCAAGATGTGGGGCCTACTACGCCAGATGACCCGGCGCATGATCTCGATGCCCGGCGGCTACGCGATCGATATCTCCTCCAAGGTGGAACGGTTCGCGCCGGGGATTCGCTGTTACGTCGACTGCCTGGAAGAGGTCTTGCCGGACACATCGCGCCGACGTCTCTACAAGCGTCGCGATGAGCTGGCCGAGGCGGGCATGCCGCAGGAGTTCGCGCTACGCGTTGCTCGCCTGCGGTTCATGAACTCTTCGCTCGATATCGTCGACGAGGCGCGCAGCCAGAATCGCGACGTGGCCGATGTGGCTCGGGTTTATTTTCAGCTGCTCGACCGACTGAGCCTCAAGTGGCTCCGTACGACGGTCGAAAAGCTGCCCGTAGAGCGGCAGTGGCATGCCCACGCCCGCGGTAATCTGCGCGACGAGCTCTACAATTATCATCGTCAGTTAGCCAGCCGAATCCTGAACGAATGCGGCGATCAGGACGTCCCCGTTGAGGCCTGGTTCCACCGATTCGAGCAGGAGTCGGTGCGGGTGTCCGACATGCTGGAAGAGATGCGCACGCTGGGTCAGGCCGACTACCCGTCGATGCAAGTTGCCGTGCGCGGCCTGGCCCAGTTGCTCAAGGCGACCGCATGAGTGCTCTGAAGTGAGCTCCGCGCTGCAACTGGCTTTCTTGAGCAGCGAACATCCCGGCGCCTCCGAGGCCGCTGAGGCTTGCCAGGAGCGTTACGGCAGCGTGTCGCCCCAGCAGGCCGACGCGCTCGTCGTCCTCGGCGGCGATGGCTTCATGCTGCACACGCTGCACGAGCACATGGACTTGAACCTGCCGGTCTTCGGCATGCGCCTGGGTGATGTCGGTTTCCTGATGAACCGCTACGAACTCGATGATTTGCCCGCGCGCATCAGGGACGCGCGCGAGGTCGACTTGAAGCCGCTGCAGGCGCGTCTCGGTAACGCCCAGGATCAGATCCATGAAGCGGTCGCCATCAACGAAGTCTCGTTGCTCCGCCAGACCAATCAGGCCGCGCATTTGAAGATTTGGGTCAACGGCCAGGAGCGGGTCGCCAAGCTGGTTGCCGATGGCGCGCTCGTGGCCACGGCTGCCGGTTCGACAGCCTACAACCTGTCGGCGCATGGCCCGATCCTGCCGCTCGGTACCGAGGCCGTCGTACTGACACCGATCAGTCCCTTCCGCCCTCGGCGCTGGCAGGGGGCAATCCTGCCGGCCAGCGTGGTGGTAAGATTCGAGGTGTTGAATCCCGAGCGCCGTCCGGTCAGCGCGACGGCGGATTACGATGAATTCCGCGACGTCCGCTGGGTCGAAGTGCATCAGGATCAACGAGCCCGCCACCGCCTCCTTTTCGATCCGGAGCACTCGCTGGAAGATCGAATTCTCAACGAGCAGTTCTTGACGTAATAAGAGCAGGAAAGGGCACAAGGCTAAAGGCACAAGGCACAAGGCTAGAGGCCAAAGATCGACGGGCCAGGATGATCCTTGAACTCTAATTCTGAAACCGGAAACTGAACCCTGAACCCTGATTCCCAATCCCCATTGAGCACCCAGAACTCCAACAACACCGAGCGCGACGCTCCCGCTGAAGGGGAGCAGACGGACTCGTTTGGTCCGCTGCTGGTCGGGATCTCTTCCCGCGCTCTTTTTGATCTCGATTCGACTCATCGGATTTATGAGGAGCAGGGGCTGGAGGCCTACATGGCCTACCAGCGAGAGCGGGAGGACGAGATTCTTCAGCCGGGCGTGGCCTTTACTCTCGTCGAGAAACTGCTGCACCTGAATCAGGACGGGATGGACCACCCCGGCGTGGAAGTGATTCTGATTTCGCGAAACAGCGCCGATACGGGACTGCGCATTTTCAATTCCATCGAGCACTATGGCCTGGACGTGCAGCGAGCCGTTTTCACCAACGGTGCGAGCCCCTCGCAGTACATCGAGCCCTCGGGCGTGCAGCTGTTTCTGTCGGCCAACGATGATGACGTGCGCCGCGTGCTGATGGCCGGCTACGCCGCCGCAACGATCCTGCCGTCGGCAATCCGCGAAAATCGCTCGGGGCAGCTTCGCCTCGCCTTCGACGGTGACGCGGTGATCTTTTCCGATGAAGCCGAGCGGGTTTACAAGGAGCAGGGTCTGGCCGCCTTCTCCGATTCCGAGCGCCGCGCCGCGCTGAACCCCCTGGCTGCGGGGCCTTTCAAGCGCGTGCTCGAAGGCATTCAACGAATTCAATCCGCCTATCCGATCGAGGAGAATCCGATTCGTACGGCGCTCATTACCGCGCGCTCGGCCCCGGCGCACAAGCGCGTGATCCTGACGCTTCGCGCCTGGGGCATCCGCGTCGACGAAGCCCTGTTTCTCGGCGGGCGCCAGAAGGCGCCGTTCCTGCGAGCCTTTGGCGCCGATATCTTCTTTGACGATCAGCAGATGCACTGCTCAGTCGCCAGCAAGGAAGTCGCGACCGGACACGTTCCCCACGGTATCGCCAATGAACTTCCAGACGATCCCGCTCCAGACTCCGAGACCGACGATTAGCGCTCTCGCTGATCGCAGTCTCGACCCTGACATCGCCTCCCCCGCGCTGTCGGGAGCTCACGGCCTTTTCGCCCGCTCTGACTTCCGCGATCGACTCACCCGACGGTCTTCGATCCAACCCTCAAGGAATTTCCGATGAAAACGATCCGCACCACTCTTGTCTTCCTGCTTTGTTTCGGGCTTCTGCTGCCCCCAGCCGCGCTGGCCCAGGCCGACGAAACCGCGCCGATGGAGGGCCGGGCGGCCGTGCAGGACTCCGGGTCTGGCAGCGACGAGGAAGTTGACGAATGGTCTGTCAACGACCCGCCGGGCGACTGGCAGCGCATCGAGCTGGATACGGAGACGATCACCTGGGCCGATGTCGATATCAGCCCGGATGGCAGCAGCCTCGTGTTCCATATGCTGGGCGATATCTACACCGTTGCCATCGAGGGCGGCGAGGCGACGGCGCTGACCGAAGACATCGCCTGGAGTTTCCAGCCGCGTTTCAGCCCGAACGGAGAGGAAATCGCCTTCGTTTCGGATCGCGACGGCGCCGAGAACCTCTGGATCATGAGCGCCGACGGATCCGATCCTGTTCAGGTCACCGACGAAACGGATCATCTGCTGCACAATCCAGCCTGGTCGCCCGACGGTCAGTACCTGGCGGCACGGAAAGGCTATGTCTCGACACGCTCGATTCCAGCAGGTTCGATCTGGATGTATCACCGCTCCGGTGGCGGCGGTGTGGAGCTTGTCGAGCGCACCCACGGTGACCAGTCGCAGAAAAATATCGCCGAGCCCTTCTTCTCCCCCGATGGCCAGCACCTGTATTTCAGCCAGGACGTCACACCCGAGCGCGTCTGGGCCTACAACCGCGACGCCAATCAGGGGATCTTCGCGGTTCGCCGCCTGGACCTGGCCAGCGGCGAAGTCGAGACCGTCTCCGGCGGGCCGGGCGGGTCGATTCGCCCCGTGCTTTCGCCCGATGGCGCTCAGCTGGCCTTCGTTCGCCGCAATCCGACGGAGTTGAGTTCACGCCTGATGGTGCGAGACCTCGCCTCGGGCATCGAGCGCACGCTCTTCGACGGCCTCGATCGCGACAAGCAGGAGACCTCAGGGGATATGGGCAACTATCCGGCCTTTGCCTGGCACCCGAGCGGCGAGTTCATCGTCATCTGGGCTCAGGGCGGATTTCACCGCATCGGCTTGGACGGCAGCCGCCAGGCCATCCCCGTTCGAGTGCGGACTGACCGGCAAGTGCGCCCGGCTCTGCAGCGGTCGGTGGAGGTCTCACCCGATGAGTTCCCCATTCGCATGGCGCGCTGGACCCAGGCCAGTCCGGACGGCCGCTGGGCCATCTACCAGGCCCTGGGCTATCTCTGGCTGCATGACTTAGAAGACGGTGAGTATCGTCGTTTGACCGACCAGGACGAGCACTGGGAGTTCTACCCCAGCTTTTCGCCGGACTCGCGTTTCGTCGTCTATACGACCTATGACGATCAGGATCTGGGCAGCGTCCGGATCGCCCCGGTGGGCCGGGGTCGCGCCCGCGTGCTCAGTGCCGAACCCGGCCACTACCTGGAACCGACCTTTTCGCCGGACGGCGGGCATGTGGTCTACCGCAAGACCAGCGGCGGCTACCTGACCTCGGCGGCCTGGTCGGAGCGAACGGGGCTCTACCGGGTCGATGTCAGCGATCCGGACCCGGTGTTCGTTACCGAGCGAGGCGTCGATCCACAGTTCTCTGCCGACGGCGAGCGAATCCTGTTTACCGAGCGGGTCGACGGGACGACCTTCGCGCTCAACAGCGTCGATCTGAACGGCCAGGACGCGCGCGAGCACCTCGTCGGCCCCTGGATCACCGAGTTCGAAGTCTCGAGCGACGGTCGCTGGGTGGCGTTCGCCGAGCACTACAAGGCCTATGTCGCACCGTTCTTCTCGACGGGGCAGGTGGTCAACCTGAGCTCCCGGACCGACGCTTTTCCCGTGCGTCAGGTCTCTGCCCGCGCCGGAGCCGATCTTCATTTCATCAGCCAGGAAGGTGATGCGCCGACGATATTGGCCTGGTCACATGGCGCAACGCTGTATCGCCGTAATCTGAGCGACGCCTTCGCTTTTCTTGCCGGTGCGCCGGAGGAGCTGCCCGAGCCGGTTGTCGAGGGACTGGATCTGTCGATCACCGCCGAGGCTGATCGCCATGACGGCCGGATTGCCCTGACCAATGGGCGCATCGTCACCATGCGCGATGCGCAGAATCGGCAGGAAGTCATCGATGGCGGCGTGATTCTCATCAACGGACACCGCATCGAAGCCGTTGGCCCGACCGGCACGATCGACGTGCCCGAGGGCTATCAAGTTTTCGATATGGCCGGGCGAACGATCGTGCCGGGGCTGTTCGACAGCCATGCCCACGGACCGATGAGCAACCAGCAGCTTACGCCGCAGCAGAACTGGATGCAGATTGCGAATCTGGCCTACGGTGTTACCGCAACGCATGACCCGTCGAACGATAACGCGGCGATCTTCTCCATGGCCGAGCTGCAGCGTGCCGGTCGAGTCCTTGCGCCACGCCTTTATTCGACGGGCCGGATCCTCTATGGGGCGCTGGCCGCCGGCGCCACGGCACGCATCGAGAGCTACGACGACGCGCTGTTCCACGTGCAGCGCCAGAAGGACCTGGGTGCCATCACCGTCAAGAGCTACAACTTTCTGCGCCGTGATCAGCGCCAGCAGCTTGTCGAAGCCGGCCACGAGCTCGACATCATGGTCCTGCCCGAAGGCGGTATGCGCTTCGAGCAGAACATGAGCCAGATCGCCGACGGCCACACGGGTATCGAGCACAGCCTGTCGGTCCACACCATCTACGACGACATCAAGCAGTTCTGGGGCCAGACCGAGGTGGTCTGGTCGCCGACTTTCGGCGTCGCCTTCGGCGGCATGATGGGCGAGGAGTACTGGTACGACAAGACACAAGTCTGGAAAAACGAGCGCCTGCTGGAATTCGTCCCGAAATCGGTCGTCTATCCCCGCTCCATCCGCCGACCGACAGCGCCCGAGCAGCTCTACAACCACATCGCCGTGGCTGAAGCAACGCATCAAATGAACGAGCGCGGTGTCCCGGTAGTCATCGGTGCGCACGGCCAGCTTGCCGGCTTGGCCGCTCACTGGGAGATGTGGATGATGGTGCAGGGCGGCTTTACGCCGTGGGAGGCGCTGAGGGGAGCGACCATCGATGGGGCCAGCTATTTCGGCATGGAGGCCGACTTAGGCTCGATCGAGGTCGGCAAGCTGGCCGATCTGGCCATCGTCGACGGCGATGTTCTGAACGACATCCGCCAAAGCGAACACGTCGTCTACACGATGCAGAATGGGCGCCTCTTCGATGCTTCTACGATGAATCAGATCGCCCCCGATCAGGTCGAGAGAGAGCCTTTTTACTTTGAAATGGAGGGGGGAGATGCCTGGAACGCCGAAACGATGCAGTACTATCACCAGCTCGGTCATACGCTGGGTTGGTACTGTCGAGGCTAATCGGCTCGGTCAGCGGTTTTTCTATTCCGAAGCGCACCCGGCGAGGGGGTTCCTCGCCGGAATGAAAACCTTTGCCTTAGGCCGCTCTGGCGGTCGGATTAATCAACGATTGACCGCCATCACGCGAGATTGGCTCGCCCGCCATCGAGGTTGAAGACGGCGCCGGTCACCCAGCCACTGTCCTTCGAGAGCAGGTATGCGGCAAGCCCCGCGACGTCATCGGGATCGCCGATGCGCCCGAGTGGGTGGGCGCGCGCAACGCCTTCTTTGATCTTGTCGTTCGACGTCAGTTCCTTCGCCAGGGGCGTGTCGGTCAGGCTCATAGCGACCGCGTTGACCCGGATCTTCGGCGCGAGTTCAGCGGCAAGCGTTCTACAAACCGCCTCGACGGCACCTTTGGCGCCGGCAATCGCGGTGTGATGAGTGAAACCGCGCTGCGCCGCCACGGAGGAAAACAGCACGATCGACCCTTGATCGGCCATGCGATCCTTCGCGGCCTGAATGGCCTGAATCGCACCGACGACATTGATCTCGTAGGCATCGGCCAGATCCTTGCGCGTGACCTGCTGGAGGGGCTTCAGGCCGATGGTGCCGATCGCGTAAGCCAGACCATCGATGTCGTCATCGACCTGTTTGATGGCGTCGTCGACGCTCTCCTGATCCGTGACGTCAGCGACGGCGTACTCGGCGCCAAGCTCTTCAGCGAGCGCCGAGAGCTTGTCCTCGGATCGGCCGATAAGAAAAACCTTTCGCCCTTGATCGGTGAGTCGTTTCGCGAGGGCAGATCCAACGCCTCCCGCGCCGCCGAAAATCACTGTTCGCATACTTTCTCCTCCATTTTTTCGCGTTCCAAAATCGCCCGGTCAATTCAAAACCGGCGCTTTATGAATGTACTGCGGCGCTTCGATCTCACCGACCAGGAAGTCGGCCACGCTGCCGCGAGAAATTATTCCCATCCGGTAGTCGGCAGGATCTGAGCGCACCTTGTAGTTGCTGCGCTGCCCGCCGGTAAGAACCACCGGTCGGGCGATGGTCCAATCAAGATCACTTTCCTTAATCAGGGTTTCCTGCGTGCCTTTGTCGGCGTAGATTCGCGCAAAGACCGCGTTGAAGCCCAGTCGGTTGAAGGGATTCATGTGTTTGCCGCTGTCGCCGGCACCGTAGCCGGTGACCACAACGAGGCGTTTTACGTTTTGCGCCTGCATGGCAGGAATCAGAATTCGAGTTGAGGCAGAAAAAAGCTCGGTTCCCTTCAGGACGGTGCTCGGTTCCAGCTTGACACCGAGGCACTGAGCAACGGCGTCAACATCGCTCAAGGCGTCGTTGACAGAGGCCTCATCGAGCGCATCACCGCTGAATTTTTCAAGGTCAGGATGATCCAGCTCCATGTCCGACGCAGTTCTTGCAAAAGCTCTCACTCGATGACCGCGCTCGAGGGCAAGCTTTGTGGTCTCCAGCCCGATACCGCTGGACGCCCCCATCACCAAAATATGTGACATGCCAAATCCTTCGCTTCGTGTTCTTAATATTTTTACAGGAGACCACGGGGTCCGTGATCCTGGCGGGAAATCTTTCTCATGGCCTGTCACGACCATCGCTATTGACTGGACCTGAACCTGGCTGAGCGCACACTTTGCAACGACCCGCATCGAAAACGGTCGTGCGCCCGTTGCAATGAAGGAATCCATCCCTGACAAGCTGAGCGACGCTGAAATTCAGGCGTTTTTCGAACTGCTCGCCGAGACGATGCCGGGGCGTGTCGAAGGGGCCAAAGGCCCTAAAGACCAGCCCGATCCATTCCGAAGCTGTGTTGCGTGCATGCTCTCAGCGCAGTCGCTGGACCGGAATACCGCGATGGCGTCGACCGCTCTTTTCGAGCTTGCCAAGACGCCGGAAGCGATGGTGGCGCTCTCGCAGAAAAGCATGATCGAGGCGATCAGGCCCTGCGGACTCTACAACATCAAGGCTAGGAACATTCGCCGATTCTGCGAGGCCCTGCTGGCGCATCATGACGGGACTGTGCCAGCGACTCGCGGGGAACTGCTGAACCTGCCCGGCATCGGGCGCAAATGCGCCGACATCGTTCTGCAGTTCGCCTTCGGCCAGGACACGATCGCGGTCGACACCCACGTGCACCGAGTCTGCAACCGGACCGGGCTGGCGCGCGGCCACACTGCCGAACAAACGGCGCGCGATCTCGACGTCCGAGCGCCCGCCTGGGCCCGACGGCAAGGCCATTTCTGGCTGATTCAATTCGGCAAGCGGATCTGTCTGGCCAGAGCGCCTCGCTGCCCCGAATGTCCCGCAAGGGACCTGTGCCGATACTATCGCTCACAGAAGGACCGCTGAAAACTCGCCATGAGCTTCCCTGTGTCGCATGCCCTCGGTGTGGCAAACTGGATGCATGACAGGAAAAATAGTTTTAAGCATCGGCGGCGTTCCGGAACACTTCAATCTGCCCTGGCATCTGGCACTAGAGGAGGGCGTGTTCGCCGAGGCCGGCATCGATCTCCAGTGGGTCGATTGCCCGGGAGGCACGGGTGAAATGGCCCGCGGCCTGGAGGACGGTCGACTGGATCTGGCCCTACCCTTGAGCGAGGGGGCAGTGGCTGCAATCGCTCGGGGTGTTCCGATGCGACTTCTCCAGTGGTACGTGCGATCTCCGTTGATATGGGGAATCCACGTCCCTGCCAATAGCGAGCTTCAGTCCGTCGATTCGCTACGCGGCCAGCGTTTTGCGATCAGCCGATTCGGGTCCGGGTCGCATCTGATGGCATTCGTCAACGCCCGTCAAAGGGGCTGGGATCCCTCCAAGGATTTGCAGTTCGTCGAAGTGGGCGGGCTGGATGGGGCGATTCAGGCCTTCAGGGAGGGGGCTGTCGAGGGTTTTCTTTGGGAACGCTTTACGACGCAGCCCTGGGTGGACCAGGGCCTCATGCGTCGAGTGGGGCAGTGTCCGACACCATGGCCCGCCTTCGCCCTTGCCGTGAGCGAACTCGCCCTGAAAGAGATCCCGGAAGCGGTGGAGCATGTTGCGTCCCGGATCAACGAGGTCTGCCGCGGCTTTCAACAGCGCTCGGGGAATGTCGATGAGATCGCGGCGCGCTACGGACTGGAGCGCGAGCAGGCCGATGAATGGCTCAAGCTGACCGAGTGGTCCTATGAACCCTCGATCGAAAGCCGCGAGCTCGAGGCGATTATCGAGACCTTGAAGGATCTGTCGCTCCTTGAATCCGGGATCGACCCTGAGGACTGCCTTGTCCCGGGCCATCGATAAAGCGATTGGTCCAGGGACACGAGCAATTGCTACGATGCGCTACGATGCGCTACAAGGCGCGCGTCGTCGCGCGGTTTAAGTGAGGGAGCCGAAACGCGCTCCGCGCAGAATTCTTCAGAGGCTCCCTAAATGTGATCTCTAAGAAGGAAGACAACGATCAGACGGTCCCCCGTCAGCAGCTTTTCCCATCGATTCGAGGAGTTCCCGTGCGGCCATTGACGCAATTTTTAGCCATTTCTCTCAGCGCCTGGATGCTGGCTGCTTGTGCTGGTTCCCCCGACCCTGTAGCGAGGTCAGCGCCGCAACCCGGGCCAGAGACCGCGGGCGAGGCCCTGAAGGATTTTTTCAGCGCTGTCGATCGAAGTGGCTGGCCAAGAAGCCCTGCCGTTCTCGATTGGCCGACGGACCAGGCACTGACTCGCATTGCCGTGGGCTCGTGCCGATCCCAGGAAGCTCCCGCACCGGTTCTCGATGCGCTGCTGGCGCGCGACCCGGATCTCTTTCTCTACATCGGCGATAACGTCTACGGGGACGTCTGGTCCCTCTCGCCGGACATGGCCGTGCTCAAGGAGGCCTATGGCGAACTCTCCCAGCAGGAGGATTTCCAGCGCGTGGCCGCTCGCGTTCCGATCCTTCCGATCTGGGATGACCACGACTACGGCATGAACGATGCCGGCGGCAGCTATTACGGAAAATTCGGCAGTGAGGCGATCTTCGAGACCTATTGGGGGCTGGAAGAACACCCGATGGCAAGCCGCGACGGCGTTTATTACTCGCAGACCTTCGGGCCGGAAGGTGAGCGCGTTCAGGTCATCATGCTTGACACGCGATTTTTCCGAACGGCCCTGACCCGAAGCCCGGACCGAGGCGCGCCCGGTATGGAGCGCTACATCCCCTCGGAGGCGGATGACCAGGACATGCTCGGGGGCGAACAATGGGCCTGGCTCGAGGAGACGCTGCGGCAGCCAGCTGAGCTTCGGCTCCTTGTCTCCAGCGTTCAGGTGCTGGCCGATGCGCACGGCTGGGAAGCCTGGAAGCAGCTACCGCAGTCACAGTCCCGGCTCTTTGAGACGATCGCGCGGAGCGAGGCCGGCGGCGTGGTCCTGATCTCGGGGGATCGACATCTGTCTGCGCTCTACCGGCAGACAGGTGTCACCGACTACCCCCTGTACGAGCTGACGGCATCATCGCTGAATCGACCGGTTCGGGACGAAAACGACGAAATGAGCAGCAACCAGCTCGGCGCCGCCTATTCGAGGGTGAATTTCGGCGAGATCGAGATCGACTGGCAGCGCGGCCTTCTGACCTTCACCGTTCGCGATGTCGATGGCCACGCAGTGCGCGATCAGAGCGTTGCCTTGGCAGAAATCGGGGTGGAGTCGCGCGCGATGGCGACGATGTCGCGGCCAGGTCTCTGAGCGAGCGCGAAAGCCCGGCTCAAGTCAGCCCGGGGCTTTGACGCGTCTCGGGAACCCGGGTGGAGAATGCCTATCGTTTGTCGGGGATTGTTGCGATTTCGATCCGATCGCGGCCGTTCTCCTTAGCCCGAAGGAGGGCCCGGTCAGCGCGATTGAACCAGCTGGCGAAGTCATCATCCGGTGAGGAGTCGGTCAAGCCAATGCTGATCGACAGGGATCTGTCCGATACGGCATCGCTTTTTCTCACCCGTTCGCTCAGGACTTCGAGGCGGTCGCATGCCTGGTCCAGCGAGGTATCTGGGAAAATGATCACGAACTCATCGCCGCCGTAGCGGGCGACGACATCGCTTGCTCGCGTCCCGCTGAGCATGGCCTCGGCCACGGCTTTCAGGGCCTGATCACCGGAGGCGTGGCCGAAATGATCGTTGATCGACTTGAATCGGTCCAGATCGACGACAGCCAGGCAGCTCTTTGCTCCCCGGCGGGCACGGGCGAGCTCCTGCCCGGCCTGGAAGATCAGCAGGTCGCGAGAGGTCGCGCCGGTCAGGCGATCGTACATCAGTCGCTCTCTGAGCTGCGCATTGTCCAATGCCAGCACGGGAATCGACAGGCCGAACCAGGCCGTGGTCGCAATGATCGCGATCGCGAATTGATAGACAAAGACAAATTCTTCCAGTCCCAGTGCCCCGATCAGGACGATGACGAGCAGGCTGATGATGGCCAGGCTGGCGGCGGTTCGCAATGGCGACTCGGAATGGGTCAGCCACATTTGGGGAATCAACAGGAAGAAGATCAGAAATGCGCTCTCGACCGTGTCCAGCTCTGCGGCGAGCATCATGGCGGCCAGCGTGACGCCTGTGCCGAGGAGCAGCTTCAAGGCAAAGCTGCCGGTCAGGCCGTCCGCTCGAACGCTTTCCAGGGGTTCGACCCAGAAGGCCGGAGCGCGAACGAACTTGAGCAAGAGCGCCCCGCAGAGCGGCCCGAGCACGACCAGGGCAACGAAATCCCCGATCCAGAACGCCAGCCAGGTATCGGCAACAGCGCTGGGAGCGAGCAGCCCGAAGCCGACCAGGCTCGCCAGAACGCCAGCCGTAGTGATCATCGAGGTGGCCGTAGCGATACCCAGAAACGCGATGAGCACCCGGGGCAGACTGTGGTGCTGATGATCAGCCACCCGCTGCAGGGCCCGCGCACCCAGGCCGTAGCTACCGATGTGAACGGTCGCATTCGCGATGCCGCCCCCGAGGATGTTCAGCCAGCCGGCGTCGATGTCGTAGAGCCAGACCGACCAGAACATGGCAATGAGGTTGGCCGCGAAGAGGCCGGGGATAGCCCGCGGGCCGATGACGGCGAGGGCGGCAAAGGTGAGCGCTGCCGGGGGATACCAGACGCTCGCATGGGTGCTGAATTCCGCCAGGTGGCCCAGGCCCCAGACAGCGAGCCAGGCCAGGCAGAGGGTAGCGTCCCTGAGCCAGGAGGCCGATATCACCATGCGCCTTGGCGAGGGGTCAGCACGAAAAGGCGGGTCTCAGCTGAGCGCTGCGGCCCGCCGGGCGAAGAGATCGTGCTGATCCGAGCCGGTGATCTCGACGTCGATGAAATCTCCCGTGTCGACCGCTCCGGGATTCTCGACGATGACCTGGCCGTCGATCTCCGGAGCGTCGCCGTAGCTTCGGGCAAAGGCGACATCACCCTCGACCTTATCAACGACAACAGGCTCGCTGCCGCCGACGCGGCGGGTCAGGCGCTCAGCGCTGATCTCGGCCTGGGTCTGCATAAAGCGCTGCCAGCGTTCGTGCTTGATTTCATCGGGCACTGGATCTGCAAGTTCGTTGGCGCGCGCGCCCTCGACAGGGGAGTACTCGAAAGCCCCGACGCGGTCAAGCTGGGCCTCACGCAGCCAGTGCAGCAGTTCCTCGAATTCTGCTTCCGTCTCGCCCGGGAAGCCGACGATGAACGTCGAGCGAATTACGAGGTCCGGACACTCCCGTCGCCACGACTGAACGCGCCTGAGCGTGTTCTCCGAGGCCGCGGGGCGACGCATCGCCTTGAGAACGCGCTGGCTGCCGTGCTGAAAAGGGATGTCCAGATAGGGCAGGATGCAGCCGTCGTTCATCAAGCCGATGAGGTGATCGACGTGCGGATAGGGATAGACGTAGTGCAATCGCACCCAGGCATCCAGCTCCCCCAGTGCCCGCGCCAGATCGTGAATTCGCGTTTCGTACTCCCGGCTCTGCCAGTAGTCCGTCTGGTATCGCAGGTCAACGCCATAGGCACTCGTGTCCTGCGATATGACCAGCAACTCGCCGACACCGCGTTCGACCAGAGCCTCGGCCTCGCGCATCACCATGCCGAGCGGTCGCGATCGCAACTTGCCCCGCATGTCGGGGATGATGCAAAAGCTGCACTTGTGATTGCAACCCTCTGAAATCTTGAGGTATGCGTAGTGCTCAGGTGTCAGTTTCAGACCACCGGGCGGGAGAAGGTCGATTCTGGGATCGTGCGGACGCGGGAGGTGCTGATGGACGGAAGACAGCACCGCATCGGCCTGGTGTGGACCACTGACCCCGAGCACCTTGGGATGAATACTCGTGATTTCTTCCGGGTTGGCGCCCAGGCAGCCCGTAACCAGCACCTTGCCGTTCGCGCTCAAGGCCTCACCGATGGTTTCCAGCGACTCGGCCTTGGCCGAATCGATGAAGCCGCAGGTATTGACCACGACCAGGTCGGCGTCCTCGTAGTGCGGCACCAGGCGGTAGCCTTCGGACCGCAAACGCGAGACGATCTGCTCCGAATCGACCAGGGCCTTGGGGCAGCCCAAGGACACCAGGCCAATCGACGGGTTCTCTTTTTCTTCAGCGCTCATCGCTCTATTTTACCCGCCGAAGCAACGGCGCAGTTCAATCATCGCGACACCGTCGGACCATCTCGGCCAGTTTATCGATGCCCTCGATCAGACGCGGTCCGGGCCGGCCGAGCCAGGCCTCGCTGATCGGTACGATGCGATGTCTCCTGATGGCAGGTATCCCCTCCCAGCCCATCCGACGACTCACGATGTGCGCTCGATATTTGTCCTCGGCGACTCCGCACCAGCTCATGACGATGGCTTCGGGCTTCGCGGCCGTGGCCTCGTCGCGGTTGATTTCCAGGCTTTCGCGATCGACACCTGAAAAGGGGTTGATGCCGCCTGCGAGCGCGAGCATTTCGTTGACCCAGGACTTCTTGCCCGGCACGATCACCGGCTTGGGCCACCATTCGATCAGAACGGGAACGGGTTCATGGTCCGGGCACGGGGCGTCTAGGCGACGGCAGAACTCACCGATCAGCCGGCCCGCCGCCTCCGTCGCCTCGAGGGCCTGACCGATGCGCCGGATATCCTCGACGACGTCCGCCAGGCTGTGGGGTTGCGTGACCAGGCAGGGCAGGCCGGCCGCCTGGAGGCGCTGAAGACAGCGTTCATGGCCGGGCACCGTCAACGAGGTCACAACCAGATCCGGCTTCAGCGCCGCCACCCGGTCCACATCGATGTCGAGATCCGCACCCACGCGCTCGAGCCCGTTGACAACGGTCGGCGGAAAGTCCGAGTGGTCGTCGACACCGACCAGCCAGTCGGCCCGCCCAAGCGCGCAGACGATTTCTGTATTGGAACAGGTGTGGGCGACAATGCGCATCGGTCAGCGCTCGATGACCGGTCGCCGACGCTCGGCCGCTTCCATGCCGCGAGCCTCATTGACCTGGAGGCCGAAGACGATCGCCATGGCATACAGCAGTAGACAGAAAAGAATCGCGGTCTGTAGCCCGAAAACCGACTGCAGCAGACCCAGGCCGAGGATCCCGAAGATCGCGGCGAGCTTGGACACCGCGTTCCAGAAGCCGAAGAATTCGGCTGACTTGCCGTTCGGCGTCAGCAGGCCGACGAGCGCGCGCCCGGCCGATTGCGCCGAGCCCAAACTGAGCCCAGAAAGAAGGCCGGCGAAAAGGAAGACGTGCTGAGCCTCCCAATCCACGCCGAGCCAGTCTCTCGCCAGGCTCGCCAGCGCTGGCGTCTGCCAGATTGCCAGCACCGCAACGATCCAGAGCCAGAGTGTCATCAGATAGGTTCGGCGTGCGCCGATGCGGGACTGCAGGAAACCGAATCCCAGCGCGCCGGCGGCGGCGGTGATCTGAACGGTGACAAACATCAGGACTCGGACCGACTCGTCCCATCCGATGACCTGAGCGCCGTAGATGAAAGCAAAACTGACAACGATATAGATGCCGGCCATGGAGAAGAAGATCGAGAGCATCAAGCGCCCCAGATCGCTGAAATGCCCGAGCTGCCTGAAGGTGTTGCTCAATTGACCCCAGGCCATACGGGAATAGCTCTGACCGGTGGGCTTCGGTCGGCGACGCCCGCGTTCCTTCAGCAGCAGAAAGGTCGGCAGGGCAGCGAGGAGGAAGAATCCGGCGGCGAAAGGACCGACCCAGCGGACGCGATCATAGTTCTCCTGACTGACCTCGCCCAGGAAGGTGAGAGCAAAAGCGGTGGCGACCAGGCCACCGATATAGCCCAGGCTCCAGCCCAGGCCGGAGATCCAGCCCAGGTCCCTTTTGGGGCCCAGGCCGGGGAGAAAGCTGGCGATAAAGGATTCACCGATGGCGTAGGCAATGTTGGACAGGATGATCAGCGTCATGGCCAGCACGATCCAACCCGGCTCGACGAGCCAGAGCAGGGCGGTGAAGATAACCGTGCCCAGGTAACTGACAAAAAGGAAGCGCATACGCCAGCGCCGGTGGTCCATGATCGCACCGCAGACCGGTGAGGCCAGCATGACCAGGAAATAGCTCACCGCCAGCGCGATCGACCAGAGCAGGTTTCCGAGGCGGTAGTCCGGTGCATCGCCGACGATCACCCGAGTGAAAAGATCACCGAAGACAACGGTGATGATCAGGAGCGTGTAGGCCTGATTGGCAAAATCAAACATCGCCCAGCCGAAGATTTCTCGAGCGGGAGCACGCTTCCTGCTGACCATTGGCATCGTCGGTCTGGATCAGCGCCCATGGTATCGCCAATCGTCGCGCCAATCGTCGCGGCGTTGTCTGAACGCCTCAGCGGCGGGGTACACTAGCAGCCCTGACTTGATTGAGGGATCTCTCGCCGATGTCCGAAAGCCACGTTGATTCACCCAGCGCCTTGATCACAGGCGGCGGCGCGGGTCTTGGGGAAGCCATGGCACGCGAATTTGCGCGTCGCGGCTACCGAGTCATGGTCAGCGACCGCGACGAGGATCGCGCCCGGGCCGTTGCCGAATCGATCGGGAGCTCCGCCTGCCACTTCGCCATGGACGTCACCGACGATGCACGCTGGAAGGATCTCGTCGCCGCCGTGGAAGCGCAGTTCGGTCAGCTCGACGTGCTCGTCAATAATGCGGGTGTTGCCGTTGCCGGCACCCTGGAAGAGAGCTCCATGGACGACTGGCGGTGGGTCATGGAAATCGACCTCATCGGCGTGGCCGCGGGTTGCAAGGCGTTTGCCCCGATGATGCGCCGACGGGGGCGCGGCCACATCATCAACGTCGCTTCGGCGGCGGGCTTTGCCGCCGCGCCCGGCATCAACGCCTACGGAACGGCCAAGGCGGCGGTCATTGCCCTGTCGGAAATGCTCAGAGCGGAGATGATCGACGCTGGCGTGCAGGTCTCGGTCTTGTGTCCGGCCTTTGTCAAGACGCGTCTTACGGAGACCATGCGAGCTCCGGATGGCAGCTACCAGAAACGCGTCGAGCGCTGGATGCAGAATTCGGGCGTGACCGCGGAGGACGTCGCCGCGGCCGTCTGCGGCGCCGTGGACAAGCCCAAGTTCATGCTTCTGACGCACAAGGAAACGCGCTGGGCCTGGCGCCTGAAGCGCTGGGCTCCGGAGTGGTACTTCCGTGCGATGATGGGGCAGGTCCGCCGCGCCCTCGCGAAAGCAAGGTCGCGTTGAGCCGACGCAGCGGCGAGGACGGCGCAGGGAATGATGCGCGAAATAACTTTAGGGCAGTGAGAGACTGACGCGATGAGGAAGCGATATTTTCTCGAGAGCTCGAGCGGCCAGAACCTGCTACCACGGCGCCTGAATCTCAAATCCTTTCCCGCCACGGTCGGGCGCCACCCGGATTGCACGCTACAGCTCAACGTCGATCGCGTATCGCGCCTCCACGCTCGCTTTTCCGAGCAGGAGGATGCGCTGGTCCTTGAAGATCTCGGCAGCACGAACGGCACGTTCATCAATCATGAGCGCATCGAGGCGCCAATGCCGGTCAAGGTCGGTGACGTCATCCATCTGGCCGACCACGAGTTTCGCCTGATGCGCGACCGCAGTTTCGGCAGTGAGGACCAGCCCACGTCCTCTGCCGATACGGTCATCGGGATGCGCGCACTGCCGCGAGAATTCCCGCTCCAAATGGCCGCTTTCTTCGACCTTCTGGAAAACAGCAAGGTCAAGCCATTCTGTCAGAAGATCTTTCACTCCGATGGTCGTCTGTTCGGCTTCGAGCTTCTCGGTCGAAGCGGGCACGATGAGCTTCAGGACGGGCCCGATCAGCTTTTTGCGATCGCAGCGGCGCTCAACTCGGAGATCCGACTGAGCCGGCTTTTTCGTCGCAAGGCCTTCGAGGCCGCCGCCGCAGCACAGCTGAAACAGCCGCTTTTCTTTAATAATCATCCCGCCGAGTGCGAAGACTTCGACAACCTCCTGTCCGAGCTTTCTACTCTGCGCGATCGCTTTCCGAGGCTGAATCTGGTCTTCGAGATGCACGAGGGAGCGGTGACCGACAAGGAGACGATGGTCTCGGTTCGGCGTGATCTCGGCCGCATGGATATCCGTCTGGCCTACGATGATTTCGGTGCCGGCCAAGCACGGCTGCTCGAGCTGATCGAGGTTCCGCCGGACATCCTCAAATTCGATATTTCCCTGATTCGAGATCTGGACGACCGCGACTCACCCAAGTATCAGCTCCTCATGACCCTCAACGATCTGATCAGCACCATGGGGATCAAGACGCTGGCGGAGGGAGTGGAAAGTGAGCTCGCGGCCGGACTCTGTCGGGAAATCGGCATCGACTTCTTCCAGGGTTTCCATTTCGATTGCCCAAAGCACATCGGGCAGTTCGATGAGTAAACCGGTCCGGTCGTCGCAACAAGACCGGGCTTCCGCCGAGGCCCGCCGCGGACCGCGTCCATCGACGATCGGGCTGATTGTTCTGGGATTGGCGTTATTAATCGGCACCCTTGTCTGGGCGTGGTGGCGTGCCGGGCAGTTCGAGGAGCGCTTCGACGCCGAGTATGTCGGCTCGGGCGAGTGCGTGGACTGCCATACGGTCGCGCACGAGGATTGGGCCGAGTCACCGCACGCCAATATGGTCAGGGATCCGGCGATCGAATCGGTCGTCGGTGATTTCAACGGCGGAGAGTTCCGTCTGCCGGAAGACAGTCCCGATGCGCTGGCGGGCCAGGTCGTGGCTCGAATGTTCCAGCGCAACGATCGCTACTACATGGCTCTGCGCCACCCACAGCGTCCGGAATTCGTCGGCTTTCCCATCAAGCATGTAATCGGTTACCAGTATCGCCAGGAGTACGTCTTTCAGGAACCCGACGGCGTGCTGAGGCGCCTGCCGCTGCAGTGGTCGACCTCGCGCCAGGAGTTTTTCTCCTACTGGAATCTACAGGAGCGCAGTGCCCAGACCCTGACTGACCTCTGGGCCCAGATGACGAGCATGAATTCGGCCTGGAACCTCTACTGCGCGCGCTGCCATGTGACCAATCTCGAGATCCTCGATCGCAACGAAAGTCACACGCAGGCGCGAGTCAGCTGGCAGGAGAAGGGTATCGGCTGTGAAGCGTGCCACGGGCCAGGCAGCCTGCACGTCGCCTACATGGAGTCCTCGCCGATCAATCGGATGGCGATGTTCGCGCGCAATCATTTTGAAGGTCGCCCCGTGGCCTACGTGGCGTCAGCCGACAAGCTGCCCAAGGCCCAGGCTTTTTCCGTCTGTGCTCGCTGTCACGGGGCAGACATCTTTAGTGCCCATCAGGATGTCTATCGGATCTACGAGCCCGGCTACAGCCGCAGCGGGCGCATCAATGACCTCTCGGACTATTTTCAGCAGGCACCGCTGACGCCGGGTCGAACAACGCCGACCATCGAGGTCTGGGAAAACGGCAGGCCGAAGGGGGTCGGTATGGTTTTTCGCTCCATGATCGAATCGGCCTGCTATCAACAGGGCGAGCCGCGCTGCTACGACTGCCATGCTCCGCATCAGAACAAGGCCGAGACGGTTCCGGGGATACTGAGCGCTTCCGCAGCATCGAATGCCTATTGCTCGGACTGCCATCAGGACATCGCCGCCGCGCCAGAAGCACACACCCACCACGCACCGGGACAGCCCGGAAGCTTCTGCTATGACTGCCACATGCCCAAGCACATCACGAAACTCAATTCAGGCGTCTGGGAACGCGCCCGCACGCATGAAATGAGTTCCCTCCCGAATCCCCAGGATAGCGTCCGATTCGGGCTGGATGGCGCGCCGAACGCCTGCAGTGACTGTCACCAGGAGCGATCCCCGGAAACGCTGACCGCCCTCATGGATCAGTGGTGGCCGCAGGACAGCCCGCGTCTGCAGAATCGCGCCACCGCGAACACGGTTGATTGACGGCGATCGACTTCGATTCAAAACGGGGGCTTACCACCACATCGACAGAGACAGAGCGCCGTAGTTCTGCGTCCCGTCCTGGGTCTTGAATTCCTTGCTCCGCCAGACCTGGGTGTAGGTCACGCGGAATCGACCGCTGCTGTAGACGAAGCCCCCGAACAACTCACCGACCAGGCGCTCCGCATCGACGCCCTCACGACCGCCGAAGGTGTTGCCTTCGATAAACAGATCGCGGCCGACAGCGCGGCCTTCGCTGCCCAGAAAGAAATACCAGCTGCGCTCACCGGGCCGATAGAACGATGAGCCCGACACGGCTGGAGTGATGCGCGGCGGCCCGAAGTCATTGCGCAGGTTGTCGCCCCAGCGAATGAAGCCGCCTGCGCTGAGGTGGGTGTAGGCATTGCCAACGGTGACCCCGCCGAAATAGCTTGCGTCGAAGCGGCGGCCCATCGGCGTGGGGATCGGATTGATACGGCGGAGGCGATCGTAGCCGAGAAGCAGGGTGGGTTCGTTCTCAAGCTGCTGATCCCAGCCGATCGGGTCTCGAGTGTCGATCAATTCATGAATATATTTCTGCAGCCGTTCACCCCCCGCCGCCGGGCCGGCGATGCCCACCCCGACACGGATGCGGTCGGCGCCATCGGGCTGGATCGTTCCGGTCTTGAACTCGACGTTGAGCCAGCCGGCGTAGAGCCGATCATCCGGGGGGAACTCCGGGTTCTCGATGTCGGCCGGGGTAAAGATGTTGTGGCTGATAGACAGGCTGTAGGGCAGGGTTTCGGCCTCGTCGAAACCGGGAAAGCGCCGCGCGAGGGAATCGAGCCACTCCGGTGGCGTGCGCGTTTGTCCCACGCGCGTAGCCCGCAAGCCACTCGTGTAGTATCGGTCGGCGCCAGCGAAGAGATCGTTCTCGTACTCCAGAACCCAGATAGCGGAAGGCTCCGAGTCATCCTCGGCATGAGTCTGGGCGGAAAACACGGCGACCAGCAGTAGCAGGCTGATTCTCAGCGCTGTCATATCGAATTTTCTCCGTTTTTTTTTCGTTTTTCGCTTTTCGTTTTTTGTTTCTTCGATCGTCTTAGCACCTATCGGCAGCGATCCGGCTGACACAAGTATCCGTCGCAGCCACGCCCGGCCAGGTGAATGAACACGGCCAAGCCAAAAAGCGCGGGGCCTGCGACAGCCAGAAGCGAGGGGTCAAAGGATAGCGCAATCATCTTGTCTGGATCAGCGTTTTCCCAGGTGAAACGGGCTCCTTCAGGCCGGTCAGCCTGATCTGCAGTGACTGCTCGAATAAAGTAGAATCAGCACGATACAGGAGGGATGCACTTTGAGCCAGCTTGGCCGTTTCCGTCGACTGCTTGGAATGAGGCACTCTGATGATCGCCGGCGTCAGGAGCGTGTCGACGCGCGGATGGGGCTTAAAGTGCTGATCATCGACGATTCGCGAACCGTCGTGGCCGCACTCAGCCACATGCTGCGCCAGAGCGGATACCTTCCGGTCGGCGCCGGAAACGGTGAAAAAGGCCTCGAATTGGCGGAAAGCGAGTGCCCCGACCTGATCTTTCTCGATATCGTCTTGCCGGGCCTGAACGGGTTTGCCGCGCTCCGCCGACTGCGCAAGAACCCCAGGACTGCAAAGATTCCTGTCATCATGATCAGCGGCAATCCGCAGGCAGCCGAGCAGTTCTACCTCGAGCGTATCGGGGCAGATGACTTTATGAAAAAACCCTTCGGCCGCGGCGAGGTGTTTTCGCGGATCGAGAAGCTCGTTAAAAGCGGCGGCCTTCCGGCTCGCAAGGCCAGCGCTTCGATGGAGCCACTGCCGAGCAACGAGCCCGACAGCCGTGACCTCCGGATCAGTGATGTGATGAAAGGTGAGGGTGTTTCGGAAATGAGCGCCATGGGCCCTGATTCAACCACTGCGCCCGTCGACGACACCTCAGAGGTCCTGCAGTCCAAGGCGTCGGATTCGACTCTCGAGCCCCCGCCATCGACCCCGTCCGAGGCCGTCTCCGAGAGCGCATCCGAAGAAGGCGGCGAAAGGGCTGCCGATCCAGCCAGGGCTTCGGAACAGGGCGCCAGCGTTTATGAGGGCATAGACGAGGGCAGCGATGACAGCCATCCGGTCCCTCCGGAGAGCGACTCCGAGCCTTCTTCCGAAGCGGCGGATGGGGACGGCCCCAATGACCGCGATAAATCAGCGTCGCCTTGATTTCGATCGCCAGTAGAGAGAGTGCCTGTCCTGGCCTCGATCGTGGCCTCGATCGATGTGACTAACACTCGGGGCAGCGCATGATCGCGATCACGCTCGGAATCTACCTGGTCGTCTTGATCGGCGTCGGGATTTGGGCGCAGCGCCGCGTCAGCAATACGGAGGATTTCCATCTGGCCGGTCGGCGAATGGGGCCGGTCGTTGCCGCGCTGAGCGCTTCGGCCAGCTCTTCGTCGGCATGGACGCTTTTGGGGATGAGTGGCGCGGCCTACGCCTGGGGTCTGCAGGCCATCTGGCTCGTGCCGGCGGTGATCTCGGGATTTGTCATCAACTGGGTGTTCATCGCTCCGCGGCTTCAGCCTGCGAGTCGCAGGTCTGGGGCCCTGACTCTGGTCGAGTTCCTGGCTCAGGGCAGCGCCGCGCCCTTCGAAGCACGACTGCGCCGCCTTGGGGCGCTGCTGATTCTGTTCTGCTTTACCTTCTACATTGCCTCGCAGTTCCAGGCGGCGGGAACCGCTATCAGCACGGCGCTTCCGGTCAGCTCGGCCTGGGCCATGACGGTCGGCGCAGCCATCGTCATCGCCTACGTTTTCCTCGGTGGCTTCTGGGCGGCGAGCGTCACCGACGCGCTCCAGGGGCTGATGATGCTCGCCGTTGCGATAATTCTGCCGGTCGTTGCGCTGGTTGCGGTCGGCGGTCCAACGGGGCTCCTGACGGGGCTGGCAGGCCTCGATCAACCCGAACTGCTGCGTTGGGTCGATCAGCCCGGGCTTCCGACGGCGGCCCTGTTCATCGCCGGATTATTCGGCATTGGTCTGGGTTATCCCGGTCAGCCGCACGTGGTCAATCGCTTTATGGCTCTGCGATCTGCCGATGAAATCCGCTTCGCACGTCGCGTGGCGCTCGGTTGGGCAACGCTGATCTATTCCGGCATGGTCGTGCTCGGCTGGTCGGGGCGGGTCCTGATGCCGGAACTGGGCAACGGCGAATCGGTCCTGCTTGCCCTGTCGGTGGAACTGCTGCCGGCCGTGATCGGCGGCGTCATCACCGGCGGAGTCCTTGCCGCCATCATGTCCACCTCCGATAGCCAGCTTCTGGTAGCCGGCGGCTCGGTCAGTCATGATCTCAGGCAGGGTCGCTACTCGCTCAGCCTCGATCGCGCCGTGATTGTCCTGCTGGGTATCGCCGCTCTGCTGCTGGCGCTGGTCTTCCCGGCAACGATCTTCGAGCGGGTGCTGTTTGCCTGGCAGGTGCTGGGCAATGCATTCGGGCCCCTGCTGCTCGTTCTTCTTTTCGCCGGCCCGGTGGCCGGGGCCTACCGCCTTGCTGCGATGTCGACCGGCGCGGCCCTGACCGTTGTCTTCAGCTTCATGCCCAGCGCCCCCGGTGATGCCCTCGAGCGCCTTCTGCCCTTCGCCCTTGCTCTGGTCATTGCGCTGCTGGGAGCGCGTCGACAGACCTGATCAGCTCAGTCGAAGTACGCGATCGACGGGCAGAAGAATATCCTCGCGATGGGTCACGATGACGGCGCTGCGGCCCCGCAGCCAGCGATCCAGCGATCGATTCAGGGCGCCGAGCCGCTGGTCGTCCAGGCTGGCCGTGGGCTCGTCGAGGAGAACCAGGGCCGGGTCGGACAATAACAGTCGGGCCAGCGCCAAGCGACGCCGTTCTCCGCCGGACAGGTTGCCGGCGGCTTCATCCAGCCAGCTGTCCAGGCCCTGCGGCAGGGCGCGGAGCCAGTCACCGAGACCGGCGCACTCGATCGCTCCAACCATGTCTTCTTCACTGGCCTGGGCTCGGGCGAGGCAGAGGTTTCCCGCCACCGTGTCCCGGAACAGGACGGGATTTTGCGGCAGATAGGCGATTCGGTCCTGCATTCGGCGCTCGCTGAAACGCCGGATATCGATCCCGCCGATTCGCAGCTCGCCGCGCTGGGGCTGAATCTGACCCATGATCAGTCTCAGGAGGCTCGTTTTGCCACAGCCGCTGCGGCCAACGACCGCCAACCGATGGCCGGCCGGTAGATCCAGCTCGAAGCCATCGAAAAGCGGCGGCTGGTGGTCGTCCCAGGCAAAGCGGAGGCCGTTGATCCGCAGGTCAGGGCGATCCGGCCACGACGGATCGGCCTGCTGCTTTTCTGTCGATTCGACCTGCTTGGCAAGGCCCTCGACGCGCTCGGCGGCGACCTGGCTCTGATTGAGTCGCCGCCAGGCCGAGGGGAGCGAAAGCCAGGCTTCGGAGATAGCGAACAGGCCCAGAACGATTGCGGCCAGCAGTGGGCCGCCTTCCCCGGTGAGCTCCTGCTGGCCGAGTCCCAGCCAGAGGCAGGCCACGAGGGCGGTGAGATTGACAAGCAGTATTACCGCGCTGCCGAGCGCATCGACGCCGGCAAGCAGCTGACCGCGAGAAAGCAAGGCTCTGGATCGGAGATCGATATCATCGGCAAATTCATCGACCTGGCCCAGCGCTCTGAGTTCGATGCGGGCCTCCAGGCCGTCCATTACCGCCTGGCGCAGCACCGGGTAGCTCAGCGCCTGCTGACGGCTGGGTCGCCGGCCCGCGCGGCGACAGATCGCAACGATCAGGACGTTGATGAGAAGCAGCGGGAGCAGGGCAAAAAATGCAATCGATGGCGAGAGCAGGGCGACGAGTCCGATCATGGCCAGCGTCAGCAGAAGGGCGCCGGCCGCCGGCTGAAAAACGCCGAGATAGACATGGTCGAGGACGTCGATGTCGGCGGTCAGGCGGTTCAGCGCATCGCCACGCTGGAGGCGCTCAAGGGTGAGCGAGGACTGGGTCATGAGCCGCGAGAAGACGTCCATACGCAGCGTTGTCAGCAGCTTGAGCGTGGCCGAGTGGGTGGCCAGGCGCTCGCCGTAGCGGGCCACGGTGCGGGTCAGTGCCGCTGCGCGAATGGCGGCGCCGGGGGTGAAGATGTTGATCATTGCAATCAGACCGAGACCCGCCATGGCGCTGGCGGTGATGAACCAGCCTGAAAGCATGAGGAGCGCCAAACCCGCCACCAGCGTCAGAATCAGCAGACCCAGACCGACCGTCAGTGCATGCTGGTGGCGACGGAACGGCAAGATTGCGAGCAGGCGCTTCATTCCCCTACTTCCTTCTGGGTGGGAAGCGAGACAGGGGCTTCGGGCAGTTCCAGGACGCGACGGGCCCAGCGGCGTGCCCGTGGGCGGTGGCTGACGGCGATGACCGTCACCGAACGTTCGCTTGTCACGCGATCGACCGCATCCCAGAGCGCATTTTCACTGGCCGCGTCGAGGTGCTCGCTGGGCTCATCGAGAAGCAGCAGGGGTCGCGGTTCGAGAAGCGTTCGGGCGAGGGCAATTCTGCGGGCCTGCCCTCCCGACAGGCGAGCGCCGCTATCGCCGAGGTGCGTGTCCAGTCCTCGATCTAGATAGTCGAGAAGGTCTCCCAAACCGCAGAGTTCGAGGGCATCGATCAGGCGGCGGTCATCGATACCTCGGCGCCCGAGGGTCAGATTGTCTCTGAGCGATCGATCGAAGATCACGCTGTCCTGGTTCAACCAGGCGCGATGCCGCGCCAGCGTCCGGTCATTCCAGTCGCTGATCCTCGAAGCATCGTATCGGACGACCCCTCGCGTCGGGCGAATCAGCCCGCCTATCAGCATCAGCAGGGTGCTCTTGCCGCAGCCGCTTGGCCCGGTGATCAGCAGACGCTCTCCGGCCTCGATTCGACAGTTCAAGCGCTGAAACAAGACGCGGTCTGAGTAGGCGAAATCCAGTTCGTCGATCTCGACTTGGACGGCCTTTTTGTCAACCACGATTGATGTCTGCGGAGCATGGGCGGGTTGCGGTATCGTCGGTCGCGCGAGCAGTTTGCGCAGATCTTCAGCGGCCGCGAGGGCGTCGGCGCGGTCATGCCAGTGTTGAGCGAGCTGGCGCAGCGCGAGGAAGAAATCCGGAGCCAGGAGCAGAATGAACAGACCGGAGAACAGCTCTAAGCGATCCGACGGGCCGATCTCCATGTAACCGATCAGGCTGAGCCCGATGTAGATGGCCAGGCTGGCAATCGCGACGGCGGCGAAGAACTCCAGGACGGCCGATGACAGGAAGGCAAGGCGCAGGACGCGCATCGTGCGCTCGCGGTAGTCGTCGGCCGCTTCGGAAAGCCAGGCAATCACCCGATCGCCAGCGCCGAAGCGCTGGATCGTACTCAGGCCACGGAGGCGATCGTGGAAGAGTCCGGAGAGCCGTGCGGTCACAACAGCCTGATCGCGGCTAAGGCGCTCAGCGCCCATGCCGATCAGAGCCATGAAAAGAGGAATGATCGGAGCGGCGATTGCGAGCAGAAGTCCGGCCAGCCAGTTGATCCAGGCTACGGCGATGACGATCGTAAGCGGGATCAAGAGCGCCGAATATTGCTGAGGCAGAAATCGCGAGTAGAACGGGTCGAGACGGTCGACCCGGTCGACGACCTGATGAGCGAGGGCACCGGTCTGGAATTGCGCCCCGTTTCGGGGATCGCTGAGACAGAGGTGTCGAAACAGGCGATCGCGCAGTCCCTGTCGAATCACGACCGACGCGCGCTCGGCTTGGAGCCCTCGAGCGCCTTGAATCAGTGCTCGGCCGCCGACCACGACCAGCAGCGAGAGCATCGGTGCAAAGAGTTCCCCACGAGAGACTTGATCGATCAATGCGCCGTGCAGAATTACGGCGATCAGCCCGGCCTGGCCAATCAGCAGCAGCGCCTCGAGGCCGGCGAGCAGCGCCGAGGCCGGCCTCAGCCAGCCCGGCGCCTGCTGCTTCAGCCAGCGGCCGTGATCGAGGCTGGCATCTGAATCGGGGTCGAGCTCAGTGGCCGTAGCCACTGCCGTCGACTTTGCCACGGAAGACCCAGTAGGTCCAGGCGGTATAGACCAGGATGATCGGGATAAGGAAGAGGATGCCGATCAGCAGGAAGAGCTGGCTGCCGGGCGCAGACGCCGCATCCCAGAAGGTGTGATCAGGGGGAATCGCGTAGGGCCATTGGGAAATCAACAGGCCGATGTAGAACATCGCGAACAGGCCCATGCAGCCGAGAAACGGGGTGACTTCTGCTCCTTTCCGCAGGCGATGTCGGACCCAGGCAGCCAGCGCGAGAGTAAGGGTGGGGAAAAGCCAGAGCCAGTGGGCATTATCAAGCCAGCGGTTCATGACTCGCTCATTACTCAGGGGTGTCCAGAGACTGACCAGAAGGAAGAAGCCGAGGACAGTCAGCAGCAGCCAGGGAGCGAGACGATAGGCCCATTCCTGCGTTCGACCCTCGGTCTTGAGGATGGTCCAGGTCACACCGAGCAGCGCATATCCGGAGACGACGCCGAGCCCGGTCATCACCGTGAAGGGGGTAAGCCAGTCGAAGGGCCCGCCAACGTAGTTGAAGCCCTCGGTCTCGAAGCCCTGGATGTAAGCGCCCACCACAGCACCCTGGGCAAAGGACGCGACGGTGGAGCCGCCGAAGAAGGCGCGATCCCACCAGTAGCGGCGAGCGCCCGACTTGAAGCGGAACTCAAAGGCGACGCCGCGAAAAATCAGGCCGGCCAGCAGCAGGAAAACCCCGAGATACAGCGCCGGCAGAAAGACGGCGTAGATCATCGGAAAGGCCGCGAGCAAGCCGGCCCCGCCCAGGATCAGCCAGGTTTCGTTGCCGTCCCAAACCGGGGCCACGGAATTCATCATGGCGTCCCGGCAGTCATCGCTTGGAGCAAAGGGAAAGAGAATGCCGACCCCCAGGTCGAAACCATCCATCAGGACGTACATAAAGATGCCGAGACCAATGATCCCAACCCAGATCAGCGTCAGATCGATCAGTTCCATGCTCAGGCTCCGGGCTTCAGGGCGGGCGGATCCACCAGATGGGCGGGGACCGCCGACCACGGGCGCTTGGGACGGGCCGAGCGATCGTCTTCAGCGTCTTCGATCGGGTCCAGGCCGGCCTGAATGACGCGGCGCAGATAGACCACCCCGGCGGTGAAGACGACCGCGTAGACGGAGATGTATCCGATCAGGGAGACAAGCGCCATCCAGCCCGTCAGCGACGGCGTGACGGCGTCTTCGATCCGGAGCATGCCGTAGATGATCCAGGGCTGCCGGCCGATTTCGGTCACGAACCAGCCGGAGAGGACTGCCACAAAGGGCAGGGGGATCATCCAGGACAAAACGCGCAGCAAAGCGGTCGATTCGAACAGTTGCCCGCGCCAGAGCTTGTAGGCGCTGAACAGCGAGACCGCGATGAACAGAAGGCCGAGTCCGACCATGATCCGGAAGCTCCAGAAGACGGGTCCGACGGGCGGCCGATCCTCAGGTGCCACTTCGAGGAGACCCGGCACTTCACCGTCCAGGCTGTGGGTGAGAATCAGGCTGGCCAGTTTGGGAATCTTGACTTCAAAATGATTGGTTTCATTCTCCGCGTCGGGAATCGCGAAGAGGATCAGCGGCGCCCCGCGTTTGGTTTCCCAGTGGCCCTCCATGGCCGCGACTTTCATCGGTTGATGCTCAAAGCTGTTGAGACCGTGGAGATCGCCAACCACGAGCTGGAGCGGCGTCGCGACGGCGAGCAGGATGACGCACATCCGCAAAGCCTTGCGGCTGGAGCGGGGATTTCGCCCGCGCAAGAGGTACCAGGCGCTGACGCCAGCTACGACGAAACCGCCCGTGATGAACGAGGCGAGCGCCATGTGGGCAAAGCGATAGGGCAGGGAGGAATTGAAGATGGCCTGTGTCCAGGAGGTCATCTGGATGATTCCATCCTGCATTTCCACTCCGGCGGGGGTGTGCATCCAGCTGTTCGCCGCCAGAATCCAAAAGGATGAAATGAAGGTCCCGATTGCCACCATGCAAGCAGCAAAAAGATGCAGCCCTGGCGGTACCTTATTGCGGCCGAATAATAAAACGCCAAGGAACGTCGCCTCTAAAAAGAAAGCCGTGACGACCTCGTAGCTCAGTACAGGGCCGAGGAAGTTTGCGGAGGTGTAGGCGAAGACGCTCCAGTTGGTCCCGAACTGAAACGCCATAACGATCCCCGACACCACACCCATGCCGAAAACGATGGCAAAAATCTTGATCCAGAACTGCGAAAGTTTCTGATAAACGGGGTTTTCGGTCTTAAACGCAATGCCCTCGAGCACGGCGATGTAGGACGCCAGCCCGATGGTGAAAACCGGAAAAATAGCGTGGAAGGAAACCACGAAAGCGAACTGAATTCGCGAGAGAAAAAGAGGGTCAAGTTCCATGTCGCGCTCTTAGATTTGCCAACGCTAATATTGTACTTGATTCCCCGTATTTTCGTTCACCCAGCCTTCAATTTTCGACCAGCGAAAGACAGATGTTTCGGCCCTGTCGATGGGTCCGATGTTCCCACAGATAGATTCCTTGCCAGGACCCTAGAATCAGGCCTTTCCGGCCCGTCGGAACGGAAATCGAGGTCTGGGTCAGGACGCTGCGGATATGGGCAGACATATCGTCGGGTCCCTCCGCGTCGTGGGCGAAGCGGGTATCGCCATCGATCACTGCAGACCCCATCCATACTTCCAGATCGCGGTGCACGTCGGGGTCCGCATTCTCGGTAATGATCAAGGAGGCCGAGGTATGCAGGATGAACAGCTGGCAAAGCCCCGTCGGGCACTGCAGGGAGGCCAACCATTCATCGATCTGACGATCCAACCGATACAAGCCGCGGCCGTTCGTCTCGACGCAGAGCTGATGCCGTTTCATCCGCCGAGTTCTGCGAGAAGATCGGCCTGATGGGCCTCGATCAACGGCTTGATGACCGGCTCGAGGTCGCCCTCCATGATCCGGTCGAGCTCATACAGGGTCAGTCCGATCCGATGGTCGGTTACGCGGCCCTGAGGATAGTTGTAGGTGCGGATACGCTCGGAGCGGTCACCGGAGCCAACCTGCAGCTTCCGATCGGCGGCCTGAGCGCTTCGCTGTGCCTCCTGCTGGGCTTCGAGCAGTCGTGAACTGAGCAGGCTCATCGCCCGGGCCTTGTTCTTGTGCTGCGAGCGCTCGTCCTGGCATTCGACCACGATGCCCGAGGGCTGATGGGTGATGCGGATCGCCGAGTCCGTCGTATTGACGTGCTGCCCACCGGCACCAGAGGCGCGGAAGGTGTCGATGCGCAGGTCATTCGGATCAAGGTCGACGCCATCGATATCGTCGACCTCCGGGAGGATGGCAACAGTGCAGGCAGAGGTATGGATGCGGCCCTGTGATTCCGTGGCCGGGATGCGCTGGACGCGGTGCGCGCCGGATTCGAATTTGAGCTGCGAATAGGCGCCGTTGCCGATCACCCGGGCGATGATCTCCCGATAACCGCCGGCGTCGCTGTCCTGGGCCGATAGGGCCTCGACGCGCCAGCCCCGGCGCTCGGCATAGCGGCTGTACATGCGAAACAGATCGCCGGCGAAGATCGCCGCTTCCTGTCCGCCCGTGCCGGCCCGAATCTCGAGGAAAATGTTACGCGTGTCGTTCGGATCGCGCGGCAGCAGCAGGGTCTGCAGTTGCTCCTCGAGCTCGACGCTCAGGGCCTCGGCTCCGGACAGTTCTTCGTCGGCCATCGCAGCAATTTCAGGATCGTCCTCGGCGGCCATCTCCCGGGCCTCTTCCTTGGCCTGCTGATTGGCCTCGCTCTGCCGGAGAACCTGAATGATCGGCTCGAGCTCACCGTACTCCTGAGACAGCGCCTGGAACCGCTTGCGGTCGCCGATGACGTCCGGGTCGGCCAGCAACCGCTCGACTTCCTCGAAGCGCTCCCGGGCCTGATTCAGTCTTTCCTGAATGCCAGGATTCATCGGTCTTCGTCCTGAAAGAAGAACCGTGCCGCGGCCAGCAGCTCTTCGTCGGACTGCTCGGCGGCCTGCCGCATGCGAATGCTCGGGCCGTGCAACAGGCGATTGAGGAGGCGGTGACCGAATCGTTTCAGCACGTCGTCCGGATCCCTGCCGGCGGCGAGCTGAGACCGGGCCTGCTCAAGCAGCTCATCGCGCTCGATCTGGGCACGCTGGCGCAGCAGCTTGAGCGTGGTGCTGGAGTCATGCAGATGCAGCCAGCGCTCGAACGCGCTGACTTCTGCTTCGATCAGGTTCATGGCCTGGCGCAGCGAAGCCTGTCGTTTTTCCTGATTCTTTTCGATGATGCCGTGCAGGTCATCGATGGTATAGAGGAAGATATCTTCCAGGTCATTGGCGGCTGGATCGATGTTCCTCGGCACGGACAGGTCGAGAGCGAAGATCGGCTGGCGTCGTCGCGACCCCAGCGCCTGCTCCAGCATCGGCCGGGTGACGACGGGATCCGGGCTGGCGGTGCAGGCGATGAGCAGGTCATGACGCGGCAACAGCTCAGCGAGCGCATCAAGGCCGCAGCTCGCCGCATCGAACTGCTCGGCGAGCGCTGCGGCACGATCGGGTGAGCGGTTCGCGATTGTCATGCGCTCCATGCCGGAATCCTTGAAGTGCCTGGCGCAGTCGCCGATCATTTCCCCGGCGCCTACCAGCAGCGCGGATCTTCCCTCGAGCGGGCCGAAGATCTGCCGCGCCAGTCGCATCGCGGCGAAGGGCAGGGTCACGGGGTCGCGACCGATATGCGTTTCCGTACGGACGCGCTTGGCGCCGGCAAAGGCGTGCTGGAACATTCGATCCAGCCTCGTATCCAGCGTGTTGCCCTCCGAGGCCAGCTGCCAAGCGGACTTCACTTGACCCGCAACCTGGGGCTCACCGATGATCATCGAGTCCGCGCCACTGACGACCTTGATCAGGTGAAACAGGCAGGCCGAATGTTCCAGTTTGTAGAGGTGCTCCTGGTACTGGCCGGGACTGAGACCGTGCCAATCGTGCAGCCAATCGGATGCCGCGTGCATGGTAGGCTTCGAGCCAGACAGATAGAGCTCCGTTCGATTGCAGGTAGACAGGATCGCGCAGCCCTCGACCGATGGCACGGCAGCAAGCCCGAGCAGCGCATCGGGCAGTTGTCCAGCGGAGAAGGCCAGGCGCTCTCGGATGGCAATTGGAGCGGTCTGATGGCTGATTCCCAAAACGAATAGCGACATGCAGAACAAAATAGCAAATCAACTCCCCATTCTCGTATGGAAGCGCAGTCAGTGCAACACGATCGCCACCCTGATCATCCTGCTGACTTTGCTGAGTGCCTGTGCGAGCTCCGGCTCGGGGGTGTCGGGCGGTAGCACCGACGGCGGGTCAGACGAGTCCATCGCGAGTGAGCGTGAGGAGGACGCTCCGAGCGCGGAGGATCTGGATCCGGATCTGCTGTTTCATGTCCTGGCAGCTGAGCGATTCAGCGCCGACGGAAATTACCAAGACGCCTATGGCCATGCCTACGAGGCAGCGATTCTGAGCGACAATCCCGATCTCGCACGCCAGGCCGTCGGCCTGGCCATGCGCCTCGATAACTGGGCTGGCGTCACGCAGTCGGCGCGGCGCTGGCGCCAGCTCGATGCATCGTCCGATGCGGCGGCTCAGCTTGTCGTACTCGGTCTGATGAATCAGAACCAGGTCGTTGCCGCCGCGCGGGAGCTGGCCCCGCAGATCGAGTCTGCCGAGGATCGCGCCGTCGCATGGCGCGAGGCCGCTTCGCTGATGGCCTCGGCCGAAAGCGATGAAAATGCCCTGGCCACGATGGAGGAAGTGATCACCCGCGTCGACGACGCCGATCCCTCGCGGCTTCTCGAAAGCCGCAGCTTACTGCTTTGGCAGCTGGGGGAACAGGACGCTGCGCTCGAGCTCGCCCTGAGTGCCGCGAATAAGGGGGGTGATCTCGAGCAGCTGGTTTGGGCCGCCCAGCTGGCAGAAGCCGGCGAGGAGCTGGAGACGGCGTTGGGTCTCTACCAGCGCGCCCTGGAGGTCGAGCCCGACGACGCCCAGCTCGCCCTTGCTGCAGCCGAGTTGATGCGGGAGCTGGACCGGGCGCCGGAGGCCGTATCGCTGCTTTCATCGGCCCCGGAAAGCACGGGGACGCTCTACACGCTCGGTTTGTATCAGTTCGAGTCAGAGGATCTGGACCAGGCCGCGCAAAGCTGGCAGCGCCTGGCCGATTTTCCTGCTCCGGAGGATCCCGACCAGCACGCCTATCTGACTGCCTTCCTTGCCGAGCTGCTCGGCCAGGACGGCGACGCTCTGCGCTGGTACAGACAGGTCGAGAGCGGCGGAAATTTTGATCGTGCTCGCCTAAGACGGGCCGGCCTGCTGGCGCGCCTCGATGAGATGGGCCAAGCCCGAGAGCTTCTGGCGCGTGTTCGTGAAACGGGAAGCGAGGAGCTGATCGAGCAGGCCTGGCTTGCCGAAGCAGAACTGTTGCTCGATGCGGGCCAACCGGACGACTGCGTTGATCTGCTGACCGAGATCCTGCGGCAGACGCCAAGCAGCATCTGGCTGCTCTACTCGCGCGCCCTGTGTGCCGTCGATGCTGAACGCCTCGAGCTCGCGGAACAGGATCTGCGCCGAATCATCCAGATTGATGGCGACAATGCAATGGCCCTGAATGCCTTGGGCTACACGCTGACCGATCTGACCCCACGTCACTCCGAGGCACTTCGCCTTATCCAGCGGGCCCTAGAGCTGCAGCCCGACGACGCCGCAACCCTCGATTCCATGGGCTGGGTGCTCTATCGTCTTGGTCGCCTCGACGAGGCGCTGCCTTATCTGCAGCGTGCCCACGCCATGGACGATAACCCGGAGATCGCGGCACATCTCGCCGAGGTCATGTTTTTTGGCGGCCAGCGCGAGGAGGCCATGGCGATGATGGACGTGCTCTTAGACGAGCATCCGAATGAGGCCATCGTCGTCGAAACTCGCCAGCGCCTGCTGCAAGCGCTGGAGTGAGAGAGGGGATTCCGCTCAGGGCGCTGCTGCTTCTGGTCGCCCTGGTGTTGAGCGCCTGCGTCAGCCGTGAAGTGCGCGACGCCGGAGCCTGGCTGAGCGAGCGCGAAGCCCTCTTCAGAGCGCATCCGGACTGGTCCGTATCGGGCCGGCTGGCGCTTTCCGATGGTGATCGCGGAGGCTCTCTGTCGATGCGCTGGCAGGCTCAGGGGGATTCGCATCTGATTACCCTCGGCACATTGGTTGGGGGACGGCAGTGGCGGCTGAGCTTCGATGCCGACTCAGCGATCCTGGAGGGCAGCGACGTCGGGCGACTGGTCGGGCCGGAGCCTGACCCGCTGGTCGAGGCAGCAATCGGCTGGCCGATTCCCGTCAGCGATCTCGCGTGGTGGGTCAGGGGGCTCGTCCCACCCGAGCGCGCGCGCGAAATTCGCTACGCCGATGACGGGACGCTGGCGTCCGCTGAAGCCGCCCCCTGGTCGCTCGTGTTCGAGCGCTACAGCGATTACGCCTCGACGGTGCTGCCAAGCCGTATCGAGGCTGAAAGCGGAGACTACCGGGTCCGAATGGTCCTAAGGAATTGGTCACTCGGGGTTTATCCGTGAAATAAACCCGCTATAATGCGGCTCCGTCGAAGTCGGACCGTTTTTTGAAACGAGCGGTCAGCCTGAAAGTTCTGCTGGGACGTCGCCAAGTTGGTTAAGGCACGGGGTTTTGATCCCCGCATTCGCAGGTTCGAGTCCTGCCGTCCCAGCCATTTTCGAGCGCTGGCCATCGCGGTCCTTGAAGGGCAAGTGGCCCAGCGACGCTCCCTTCGAGGGCGTGCTAACCGGGAGTTGCAGTGACCCAACCTTCCCTGATGGTGTTTTCCGGAACCGCTAATCCGGTCCTTGCGCGTTCTATTGCCGAGTGCCTCGGGGTGCCCATGGGGCGGGCGAACGTCGGTCGCTTCAGCGATGGGGAAGTGGCGGTCGAGATCATGGAGAACGTCCGCGGCCGGGACACCTACCTCATTCAGCCAACCTGCCAACCCTCGGCGGAAAACTTCATGGAGCTGGTGGTCATGGTCGACGCGCTCAAGCGCGCTTCGGCGAGTCGGGTAACCGCCGTAATTCCCTATTTCGGCTACGCCAGGCAGGACCGTCGGCCACGCTCCTCCCGCGTTCCGATCACGGCCAAGGTGGCTGCCCGCATGATCAGCGCCATCGGCACGGACCGGGTCGTGACCGTCGATCTCCATGCTGACCAGATCCAGGGCTTTTTCGATGTGCCCGTCGACAATGTCTACGCCTCACCCCTGACCCTGGCAGATATCTGGAAGCACTACAGCTCCGATGAAATCATCGTGGTCTCCCCCGACGTCGGCGGGGTCGTCCGTGCCCGAGCTATCGCCAAACGTCTCGACACGGAGCTGGCGATCATCGACAAGCGACGTCCCCGCGCCAATCAGGCCACGGTGATGAATCTGATCGGGGACGTGGAAGACAAGATCTGTGTCCTGGTCGACGACATGATCGATACGGCCGGGACGCTCTGCGCTGCGGCCGGAGCACTGAAAGACAGCGGCGCCCGCCGCGTCGTCGCCTACTGCGTCCATCCGGTGCTCTCGGGCAAGGCGATCGACAATATCGAGGGCTCGCGACTTGATGAAATCGTTGTCACCGACACGATTCCCCTCGGCGAGAAAGCCGCCTCCTGCGATCGTATTCGTCAGCTTTCCGTGGCCCAGATGCTGGCCGAAACCATTCGCCGCATGTCCGAAGGCGAGTCGGTGAGCTCCCTCTACGTGGATTGAACGACAGGGCCAGGGGCGCTCAAGGCTCATGGCTAAAGGCCCAAGGCATTTTCCGGTTTTGCCTGGCTCTTAGCCCTTCTCTAGCTGTATCCGATCCGCACGGCGACCACCATCGCGATCGATGCGGTCAGCAGCAGCTTGATGATCAGCGGGAAGATGAACTTGAACCAGCGCGAGTAGGGGATCCCTGCCACGCCGATCAGTCCCATCAATACGGCATTCGTCGGCACGATCATGTTCATGAAACCGTCGCCGTAGAGAAAGGCCTGCACCGCCACCTGCCGCTCGATGCCCACGAGGTCACCGATCGGCGCCATCAGGGGCATGGTCAGGAAGGCCTGACCGCTGCCCGAGGCGACGAAGATGTTCATGACGCTCTGGATGCCGAGCATGCCAACGGCAGAGATCTCGGCGGGCAGGCCGACCAGCGGCGTCGACATGGCGTTGATGATCGTGTGCAGGATCATGCCGTCTTCCATGATCAGGGAGATGCCGCGGGCGAAGCCGATCAGCAGCGCCGTGGCCGCGAGCTCCGACGCCCCCTTGCTGAACTCGATAGCGACCCGGTCGAAGCTCAAGCGGCCGATGATGCCGATGAGAATCGCGACGGCAACGAACAGAGCGCTGAGCTCGTTTAAATACCAGCCCTTCTGGGTCACGCCCCAGACCATCACGAGGAGGGAGGCAAAAGCCACCCCGAGTACGATCGCCCGCATTCGATTGAAATCGGGCGGATCGACGTGGTCGGGGGGTTGGGCCTCCGGAATGTCGGCAACGAGGGACTTCGAAGGGTCGGCCTGGACACGCAGGGCGTAGGACCAGACGTGGTGGGCGCCGATCAGGAGGAAAGGCACGTACCAGGCAATACGAAAACCGATTCCCGAAATTGGCTGGAGCTCCGCGACGTTCTGCGCGATGACGAGGGTAAAGGGATTGGTGATGGCTGCACCGTAGCCGATGCCATAACCCACGACGACGATGCCGATCGCCGCCACCGTATCCATCCTCATCGCTCGGCACAGAACGATCAGCAGGGCCGCGAGGGGCACGTATTCAACGGCCATGCCGATGGTGGCCGAGCCGAAGGAAAAGATGAACACGCCCACGGCGATGAGCGATCGCGGTGCGTTGCCAAAATGATGGATCATCCAGCCGAGGAGGGCGTCGATTGCGCCGGTGGCTCGAACCACGGCCAGGGCGCCGCCGATGAGAAGAACAAAGAAAATGATGTCCTGGGCCTGACCCAGGGCCCTCGGAATTGCGGTGAACAGGTCCAGGGGCGAGAGCTTGTCGTGGCCCTCGATGACGTCGTAGGTGCCCGCGATGACGACCTCTCGACCGGCCTCGTTCAGTTCGGTCTGATAGGTGCCAGCAGGCAGAATCCAGGTCATGATCAGCGCCAGGATCATCAGCGCAAACATCAGCACGAGCGTGTGCGGCATCTTGAAGGGTTCGCGGCTGGGCACGGGACATTGCTCCTCGAGTTTCAGATCACAGGCCAGTCAAGCGCCTGGCACGACGAGCGCTCAGTATACCGAGGCCGCGAGCGCCTGATCGATGTGCGACTGATGCGCCCTCGATTCGCAGGGCCCGAACGAGAGCTCGCTTCGGGTCGACTTCCCCATCTGGACGTGAAGGAATCCACGCCGCGGCCGGAAGCCGATCACATCTGAACCCAGCTGATCTCTCACCACTCGCGCAACCACGATCTGCCGATCCACGTCGCCAGCGATGACGACAGCCAGCGAACACGGCCGGCCGAGGCCGGAGCGAAAAAATCCAGGATAAAAAAAGCCCGCCGGGGAGGCGGGCTTCGATTCGTGCTCTTGTCGGTGCGATTCAGGCGGCTTTTTGCGCCTTGCCCGGATCGCGCCCGGCCATCTGTCGCAGGACGTAGTGGAGGATGCCACCGTGACGGTAGTATTCGACTTCCTTCGGCGTGTCGAGGCGAACACGCGCCTTGAAGCTGAGCGTGTCACCATCCCTACGAGTGGCGGTGACCTGGACCTCCTTAGCGCTGCCGTCGCCAAGCCCCTCGATGTCGAAGGTCTCGGTGCCGTCCAGGCCCAGAGACTCGGGGGTCTCGCCTTCGACGAAATTGAGAGGAAGCACGCCCATGCCGACCAGGTTGGAGCGGTGGATGCGCTCGAAGCTCTCGACGATCACGGCCTTGATCCCGAGCAGGCGGGTGCCCTTGGCTGCCCAATCACGCGAGGAACCCGAACCATATTCCTTGCCGCCGATGACGACCAGCGGTGTGCCCTCGTCCTGATATTGCATCGCCGCGTCGTAAACGGGCATGACCTGGTCGTTGCCGAAGAAGGTCGTGAAGCCACCCTCCGTGCCCGGGGCGACCTGGTTGCGAATGCGCACATTGGCAAAGGTTCCGCGCATCATCACTTCATGATTGCCGCGGCGCGAGCCGTAGGAGTTGAAATCCGTCGGCTGAACCCCGTTGGCCTGCAAGTATTCGCCGGCCGGGGAGTCGGCCTGAATCGATCCGGCCGGGGAGATGTGGTCTGTCGTGACCGAATCGCCCAGCTTCAACAGCACGCGGGCGCCTCGAATATCCTCGATTGGCGGCAGCTCCATCGTCATGCCCTCGAAGTAGGGCGGATTCTGGACGTAGGTCGAATCATCCTGCCAGGTGAACATCTCGCCCGTGGGCGTATCCATGCTTTTCCAAAGTTCATCACCCTCGAAGACGTTGCTGTAGGAGCTCTGGAACATGTCGGACGACACATTCTTCTTGATGAAGTCCTGCAGTTCGGCAGCCGACGGCCAGATGTCTTTGAGATAGACCGGCTCGCCGTTCGGATCTTCGCCCAGCGGATCGTTGACGATGTTCGCGTCCATGCGCCCGGCGATGGCATAGGCCACGACCAGCGGCGGCGAGGCCAGATAGTTCATCTTGACCTCGGGATGAATGCGCCCTTCGAAATTGCGATTCCCGGACAGGACCGAGCAGACCACCAGATCCTTGTCCTTGACCGCCGCATCGATCGGCTCGGGCAGGGGACCCGAATTTCCGATACAGGTGGTGCAGCCGTAGCCCACTGTGTAAAAGCCGAGGGCCTCGAGGTCGTCGAGCAGGCCGGCGGATTCGAGGTAGTCAGTCACGACTTTTGACCCCGGCGCCAGCGAGGTCTTGACCCACGGCTTGACGGTCAGGCCACGCTCGCGCGCATTGCGTGCCAGCAGGCCGGCGCCCAGCATTACGGCTGGATTCGAGGTGTTGGTGCACGAGGTAATGGCCGCGATCACCACGGCGCCATCCTTGAGGAGAAAGTCCTGATCCTTGTAGTTGACGCTGGCCACGCCGGAGGGCAGATCGCTGTCGATGGCCGTGCCACCGCCACCTTCGCCTTCCAGACGCGCCTCTTCCTTCGAGGCGGCCGTGTCGCGCTCCTTGATGAACTTCGTCGCGTCGGCTTTGTAGCTGTTATCGGCGTTGGAGAGCAGGACGCGATCCTGGGGACGCTTTGGCCCGGCCAGGCTGGGCACGACGTCGCTCATGTCGAGCTCGATCACATCGGTGTAGCTCGGATCAGCGTCACCGTTGTCGCGCCACAGGCCCTGGGCGCGTGCGTAGGCCTCGACGAGGGCCTGGCGGTCGTTCGTGCGTCCGGACAACTCGAGGTAGCGGATCGTTTCCGCATCGATCGGGAAAATGGCGCAGGTCGAGCCGAACTCCGGCGACATGTTGCCGATCGTGGCGCGGTCGGCCAGGGGCAGATGGCCCAGCCCATCGCCGAAGAACTCGACGAATTTTCCGACGACGCCCCTGTCTCGGAGGATATCGGTGATCGTCAGGACAAGATCGGTCGCCGTCGTGCCTTCCGGGAGCCTGCCGGTCAGCTTGAAGCCGATGACCTGAGGAATCAGCATGGAGATGGGCTGACCGAGCATGGCCGCCTCGGCCTCGATTCCCCCGACGCCCCAGCCCAGGATACCCAGGCCGTTGATCATGGTGGTGTGGGAATCGGTGCCGACGACCGTGTCGGGCCAGGCCAGCAAATCCCCGTCCACCTCCTCGCCAAAGACCACGCGCGACAGGTGCTCGAGGTTGACCTGATGCACGATGCCCGTGTTCGGCGGGACGACCTTGAAGTTATCGAAGGCCCCCTGGCCCCAGCGCAGGAAGGCATAACGCTCCTTGTTGCGCTGGAATTCAATGCGATTGTTCAGATCGAGGGCGTTCGCCTGACCGTAGTTATCGACCTGAACCGAATGGTCGATAACCAGTTCGGCGGGTGACAGAGGATTGATCTGACTCGCCTGACCGCCCAGGGTTTTCATCGCATCCCGCATGGCGGCCAGATCGACGATCGCCGGGACGCCCGTGAAGTCCTGCAGTACGACCCGCGCCGGAGTGAAGGAGATTTCCTGATCGGGCGTGGCAGCCGGGTCCCAGTTGACGAGTGCCTCGATGTCGCTGCGGGAAATATTGACGCCATCCTCGAAGCGAAGGAGATTTTCGAGCAGGATTTTCAGAGAATACGGCAGCTGCTTGACCTTTGGATGGTCCTCCGCCAGCTTGGTCAGGCTGTAAAAGTTGAAGGTCTTGCCGTTGGCCTCGAACTGGTCGAGGCAGCCGAGCTCATTACGCATCGATCGCTCCTTTTAAACGTCTGATTCTGCACGGCCGGAATCGAGTTCCAGCCCGTTTACTTAACGCTCTGAGTTTATCACGCGGGGCTGTCAGCCGCCTGCATTGCCCGCTATCGCCCGCCGAGAAGCTGTTGCGCCTGGCGCAGCATCTTGGCTCGCTGGAAGATCAGGCGCCACTGGCGCCCGCCGACCTGATGCCAGAGGATCGCAGAACGGATGCCGGCGAGCAGCAGGGCCCGGATCAGCGCGATCTTCTCGGGTTGCTTGAGGTAGTCCGGTTTACCGTTGATCGACAGGCGGAAATCCATGCTGGAAATGTACTGCTGATAAGCATCGGCGAGCTGGCTGATGATGCTGGGATCGAGGTCGTGCTCACGCTGCTGCCAGGCCGGCTCGATCAAGCCGATTTCTTCGCCCATGGCGTCGATACGCCGACGATCTCGCCGCAGCTTCGAGCTCAGCTTGACCAGACCCAGGGCGTAATTCAAGCTCTGCATGGACTGGCGCTGCGTCCGTGCGCTAAAAATTTCGTCTAGCATCCTCAGGCCGAGGCGAACGCCATCAAGGCCCCCGTAGCAGTCTTCTGTCTGATCTGGCGATCGCTCGAAAATGCTGGCCAGGCTGTGATGAGCCGCGTGTTGGCTACAGTGGCCGGAAGTCGCGATCTGGCGCACCAGTTCGCCGGCTTGAAGCATTCCCGCAAAGGCAATCGTTGCATCCCTCATGGTTGGACTCGAGATCGGGCGTGGCCGGACTGGGACGAGGTGACCGCCAGCGATGACACGAAATCCGGCCAGGGAGCGTTCCCGCCCTCGATCACGCCGCCGCCGAGACATTCGTCACCGTCGTAGATCACCACCGACTGCCCCGGCGTGACGGCGCGCTGCGGCTGATCGAAGACCAGGGCGAGGCGGTCATCCCGAGCCTCGACCAGGGTGCAGGCCTGATCGGTCTGGCGGTAACGAATTTTGGCGCTGAGCCGACAGCCGGGGTCGGGCGCTTCACCACGTATCCAGTTCACCGCCAGCGCATCGAGGCGGTCCGACAGCAGCCAGGGATGCTGCGAATCCTGCACCGCGACCAGCGTATTATCCGCCAGCGACTTACAGGCGACATACCAGGGCGATTCGGGATAATCGCGAAGGCCGCCGATGCTCAGCCCCTTCCGCTGGCCCAGCGTGTAGTGAATCAGGCCCTCGTGGCGCCCGATGACTTCGCCACGGTGGCTGACTATGTCACCGGGCTCCGATCGCAGGTAGCGGTCGATGAAGGCGTCGAAATTGCGCTCGCCGATGAAGCAGATGCCCGTGGAATCCTTTTTTCCCGCCACGGGAATGCCGGCGCGCTCGGCCAGCTGTCGGACCTCTGGTTTTTTCAGTTCGCCGAGGGGAAAGCAGGCGCGCTTGAGCTGATGCTGGTCCAGCGCGTGCAGAAAATAGGACTGATCCTTGCTGCTATCCAGGCCTTTGAGAAGCGAGACGCTCCCGTCCTGATTGTCCCGGCGCCGAGCGTAGTGGCCGGTAGCAATCAGATCTGCCGACAGGTCCTCGGCGTGCTCGAGAAAGGCTTTGAACTTGATCTCACGATTACACAGGATGTCCGGATTGGGCGTTCGCCCGGCTTTCAGCTCTGCCAGGAAATGCTCGAAAACAGACTCCCAGTATTCGAGGGAAAAGTTGCGGCCATGGAAGGGAATTCCCAGAAGCTCGGCAACCGCACGCGCGTCGGCGGCGTCGGCCTCGGCGGTGCAGCCGCTGCCGCTGTCGTCTTCCTCCCAATTCTTCATGAACATGCCGTCGACGTCATAGCCTTGCTGCTGCAGCAGCCAGGCCGTTACCGACGAGTCCACGCCCCCGGAAAGGGCCACCATGATCTTGCGAGTCATGCTGTCGACATGGGGGCAGTTCCTGGCGTTTTCATCTGTATTGAGCGACACGCTCGGCGAGGCGGTCTCGCGGGCGGTCGATGGAGCCTTTCGTCAAACGACAGATCGGAAGATATGTCGGGAGATAGGTCAAAGCGCCGCAAGCCTCTCAAGCGGCCTGGTCAGGCCCCTGGTCTTCAACGAAGAGATCGGGGCTCATCATGTCGATGAAGCGCTCAGCCTGGGGCGAGAGATAGGTGCCGCGTCGCATCACGACGCCGTAGGAGCGCCGCGGAAAGTAGTTGCTCATGTCGCGAATCGCCAGGCGCTGGCGGTCGGCCTGCGAGATGCAGATGCCGGTCACGATCGAGAGCCCCATGCCGAGCCCCACGTATTTCTTGATCACCTCCCAGCCCCCGACTTCGAGGGTGACTCGAAACGGCAGCCCGTGCTTCTGGAACACCATGTCCACGAGCTGGTAGGTCGTCAGGCGCTGGGGAGGAAGAATCAGCCCGTGGGGCGAGATATCGGCCAGTGTCGGGCTCCGCTTGCGCGCCAGGGGATGGTCCGGATGCATGATCAGGACGGGCTTGAAATGGTAGATCGGTCGGTAGTCGATGTCGTCGGGAACTTCCAGCATGCTGCCGACCGCAAAGTCCACCTGATCGGCGCGAATCATGCCCAGGCCGTCGGCTCCGGTGACGTTATGGAGATGGACGAAGATGCCCGGATGCTTCCGCCGAAAGCGCATCAGCAGCGAGGGGAGCAGGTGCATGATGGTGGATTCACCCGCGGCCATCCGGATCTCGCCGCCTTCGAGAGAGCCATAGCGGCGAGCGAAGTTGTCGG
>Ga0207419_1000206_pt1 | contig 48735 bp, 42 predicted proteins | sample ElkSloMetagenome_4_FD_184723 | JGI IMG/M metagenome (GOLD analysis project Ga0207419, IMG submission 184723) | Hot spring microbial communities from Elkhorn Slough, Monterey Bay, USA - MD2A (version 2) | ecosystem: Environmental > Aquatic > Marine > Intertidal zone > Estuary: Microbial mat ...
AAAGTCAGAAAGCTGTGAGATGCAACCTGACGAAATGAAGATGTATTGACATACTTCGAATTGAAGGCAGGGAAGCAGATTGCAGCTTTCTGGCTAACTCTTTCGATGTTGAATTAAAATAATAGGTGTATAAAAATTCGCAAAACAATGAATGGACTACCCTTATTTTAGTGGTTAAATATTTTTACAGGACCTAAAATACTGTTTAAATATAGTTGTAAATGTGGTTTAAATGTTGCTTTTCTTGATTAACGCAATATAGTTGCCATTTTCACCGATAGTTTTTTTGCCTTTTTCGAAATATCTTCAAATACATCCTTCTTTAGGTATCCTAATTCAAAAGCTATCTCTGTTTGGCAAACCATTTCAATTAAAGGGCTATAAGATATATTAATAAAATGTATTTTCTCCTGGTAACCATTCCTGCTTGTTCCTTCTGCAATATTAAGCAACTGAAACTGCTGCTTTATTTTTATGCTGTACAAGAGCATACTTTTCACCTGGGGGAAAAGAACTGCTTAACTTGTAAATATCCTTTACCAACGCATTTGAAAGCTGATAAATTTACAGCTTCTTAAATCCAAAATACAACATATAAACTACGTTAAACTATATTTCAACTTTATATAAACAAATTGCAAGTCACCATTAAATTCATGGTAGAACCTAAAGTATTGATTTTGTGGAAGAAGTCATATCCTGAACCTTACAAACCGAAAGAAAAAAACCCGGAAGATAAACTTCCGGGCGCAAACAAACATCAGAATAATTAAATTTATTCTATTATAAGTTTGGAAATTCGGGAGCCCTGGTCCGAGATAATCTTGATTATATAAATTCCCGGATTCGCATCAGAGGTATTTAATTTTTTGATTTCTCCTCCATGTATATTTTCACTTAAAAACATACGCCCATTCATATCATATATTTCTACTCTTGCTTCCGATTGATCTGATTTTAGATATACATTCAGCACCTCTGAGGCAGGATTGGGATATATTAGAACATTGGTCAGTTGATGGGTTTTATCAAGCGAAGTTCCGATGGAGGATTTAGGATCAGCATAAATATACTCTTCGGCCACAAAATAATTCATATCTGTAATGCTTTCATTATCATCAACCTCGACATAATAAACGGCATAGTGAGGTAAACCCGGAACATCAACGTAGATATGGTACCTTCCGCTAGGAACGTAGTTAAACCTGTAATCTCCGAAATCATCAGTAAAGGTTCCTGCAAAGATATTGTCCTCATTTGTACTCTTTTTAGGTGGTCCCACGAGGATAATACCAGTACTGGCTTTTGGTTTTCCTGTAACACTTTTCAAGGATTTTAAATTCTGCTCGGTATGCTTAAATTCAGGATCATCAGAAACATTACCACCCAAAACATTGGTACCGCTGGTTTGATTTAATGGCACAGGTGCTATGATATTAAAGTCAATGTTGGTAAGGTTTTCTCCATTCAAGATCAAAGAAGTCGATTCAAACCATTTAAGCTTGTCACCATAATAGGTTGGAAGCGCATTGGGATAAATTGCGGGGCGTACACTTGCCATAAGCATATAAAGGCCACTACCAAGATTATCAAAACGATATGAACCATTCTGATCGATAGCTACAGAATCAGCACGTGGGGCACGTTGGTTAATGGTTCGATACATTGCTTTAACGTATCCGCCTTCAACCTTATTTCCATTGGAGTCGTAAACTGTTCCTTCAATACTTGAAAGCATGGAAAGTTTGGCGATAAAAAACCCCAGGAATTCTGATGGTTTCACAGATATTCCAGAGAAATCAATATCGGAACCTTCGTAAGTACCACATACATATGCACCCTGATAAAAATCAGTAGAAATTGTTAATGGGTAAAATCCATTACCCATGGCGTTTTGAACCATAGAAGTGCTGTACGCGATCTTACCTTCTTTGTTAATTTCAATTAAAAAATATGCATAATTTGCCTCACCATTGTTTAATATTTCAGTTTCCTCGAAGCTGATCTTTTTCGTAAATGTTCCCAATCCGTAAATATTTCCTCTGTGATCAACGTTTAGTTTAGTTAATTCAGAGCTGGAAGAGTCTTTACCCATAACAGACCATTGAACATTTCCATCAAGAGGAGAAATACTGGCAATGAAAGGACATTTTGTACCAGGCATCGGATTTAAAAGCAAATGAGAATTGCTGAATAATTGACTGGCAGCGAAATTTCCTGCAAGTACTATTTGAGAGTTCAATAAGGCTGGTTTTATGAACATTTGATGGGTAAAATCTTCCCAGGGTAGCGCTGTTTCAAGAGCCTTCAGCCAGGCAATCCCACCCGCTGATGTGACTTTACCATAAACTGTTGATAGCTCAGTTTCAGATCCTTTTCCTGAAACTGATTTATTGCCCAGAGAAAGCACACTTCCATCAAATAGCCCTGTAAAATATAAATTTCCAAGACCATCTGAACTGATATTACTTAACTTTGCACTTATGCCATCCGTTTGAGTGGTTCTAACCCAGTTAAACTTTCCGGAAGGATCTATTTGCGTTAAATATATGCATTTTTCATCAGTTTTTGATGTGGTATCATCCCCAAAAAAGTAATTTTCTACCCCCATGTAATTGCCTGCTGCGTATATTCCGCCATCCTTAACAGGTGCAACAGAAACAACTTCCATATATCCTCCGGTTCGTGTATCCATATACCGGTTATTTATGGTCCAGTTATGATTGCCTTCTTTTGTATAACTAATAACAAAAAGAGTATTTGATTTTGATTTGGTTACTAAAACATCATTATCCACTAAAAGTGAATCACCATCAATAACCCCTGTTACATATAGGTTTTCCTGATCAATTCCAAGCAAACATTTATTATTGAAATAATCCGTTTGGATGTTTTTATACCATAGTAGTTTACCGTTTTTATCAGCTTTTAAAAGGATCCTCGTTTCATTAAATCCATCTGGAATTGAAATATTGTCATCCTCACCAACGTATAATGTATCTGTTTTATCGTTAGTATTTACTCTCAAGAGTGTATATATGCTACCGTCTGATGACAACTTAAAGTCTTCAACGCCAAAAAATGAGCCCCCTTTTGCTATAAATTTAATATGCCATATATACTCACCGTCCGGACCGGCTTTCATAATAAATCCGCTTTTTTGATCACTGCTGGTGTTTTTCAGAGGTACATTTGTTTGCTCAAACACAATTGAGCTACTGTATGTTTCTCCGGCAAGCAGTGTATTCCCAATACTATCTGTTTCCGAAAAAGTAATACTGATATCATCAGCTGCACCCATTTTCAGATATTGCCAGCTGGGACTTTGCGCAAAGGCATAGCTAGCCAATGACAAAAAGAAAATAATCATTAAGTTTTTCATGTAGATTTAGGTTTATTGGTTGAACTAATGAATTTATACGGAACAATATGGAATTGGTTTGCTTTTATGGGAATTAATATAATTTCATCATCAATTATATTCTACAGAAATTATCCAAATAGTTTGTATTCCTTACCGTTAGAGCCTGAATCCCATTACCAGAACATCATCAATTTGATCATAATCCCCTTTCCAGGATACAAATTCTTCTTCAAGTCTCTTTTTCTGTTCAGACATTTGTAAGTGGTGAATACTTAAAAGTAAATTTTTAAATGGTTTAATTTTAAATTTTGTATTCTTTTCCCCTCCAAACTGATCTGTATAACCATCAGAAAACATATAAAAGACATCACCGTTTTTATAAGAAAGTTTATTTGAGAAGAAGTGTCTTTGCTCCCCAATATGATACCCTATAGGCATTTTATTTGCTTTCACTTCAAATAATTCATTATCTCTTACGTAGTACAATGGATTATAAGCGCCGGCAAAATCTATTGTTTTTTCTTTATGGTCAATAACTGACAACGCAATATCCATCCCATCTCTGGTTTCAAAATCCCTCCCAGATTGAGACAAGGAGCGCATAACATTTTCTTTTAGTAAATCAAGAATTTTTCCAGGCTCATAAATCGATTCCCTTATCACAATTTCATGCAATGATGACACTCCTAATATACTCATAAAAGCACCAGGAACCCCATGTCCGGTACAATCTGCTGCCACAACCACAGTGCGGTTTTCAGCTTTTGTTATCCAGTAAAAATCTCCGCTAACAATATCTCTGGGGCGGAAAAATGTAAATGAATTTGGCAAATTTTCCTGTAGCGTTTGCCTGGAGGGCAGCAAGGCGGTTTGTATGCGCTTAGCATAAATAATGCTTGACGTTATTTCCTTATTCTGAATTGCAATTTGGTCGCGCTGCTGGGTAGCTAAATCTCTTTGTGCCTGAATTTCAACTTTTTGTTGCTCCAGTTCCTTATTAATTGCCTGGATTTCTTCATTACGAGTTTCAAGTTCCTTGGTTCGCTCAGCTACTTTCTGGGCCAGGATCTTTTTATCCTGAAGTAATTTACGAGTCCTGTAACGTACAAAGAGAACAATCAGTCCAAGAATAATTAAAAGCTCCAGGGCATAAAACCATGGTCTTTGCCATAGGGGTGGCTGAATATGAAAAGAGAAGGAAACAGGAATTTGATTCCAAATTCCATCGCTATTCGCCGCAATTACCTTAAACGTGTAACTTCCTGGAGGAATTTTTCGATATCCTACCTGACGATCACTAGATGGTTCAGACCAGTTTTCATCGTAATTTTCGAGTTTGTAACGGAAAAGATTTTTCTCAGGAACAGTGAAATGAATGCCTGTAAAATCAATATTCAAATCATTTTGGGAATATTTTAATTGTAGCTGATCACCTGCCAGGGTATCTGTTAATGCATAGGTATATAAAGTATCTTCTCCCAATAATTGTATTTTTAGAATATGTGTAATCGGAGGATTCACGCGTTTATAGTCGCGCCGTGGGTTGTACTTTTCAATACCACTTACTGTTCCAAACCACAAGGTGCCGTCATCGCTTTTTGCAACAGCACCTTCATTGGTTTCAAGTGATGTAAAACCATCCTGCTCATTGTAATGAATGATGTCTCCTGATTGAGTAGAAATTTTACTTAAGCCATTTTCATGCCCCACCCATGTAAAACCTTTAGAATAAGCTACCAGGTAACATGTATTGGAAAGTAGACCTTCATTTTGAGTAAAAACATCAATGGTATAGATATTATGTGTCTTTAACTTAATTTTTGCCACTCCTCCATCAGTACTTACCCAAATATCCTGTTTTTCGTCAGCGGTAATGTCGGTACATACATCGTGAGGCAATCCATCATCTGTATTTATATGAATGATTTCATCGTCCAAAATCACATACAACCCATTTGATGTAGCACACCAAAGGTGATCGTTTTTATCATGATAAAGTGCAATTACTTCGGATTCAGGAAGAATATTTTCTTTTATTTCAATACCTACGGGGGTGATATTAAAATAATATACGCCATTGCTTGTGGCACATACATATTGTCCATTATTGTATTGTGAAAAATCATTTACTATGGAAAGTGTACTTTCGGGATTTTTAAAATGTTGAAAGGCACCCTTATAGAACCTTGAAATACCACTAAAAGTACCAAGCAACAACCCGTCAGATTGCGTAGGCATAATGCTTACAATCTGGTTTTCCTCTCCCGCAGCCGTGGGAAAATGTTGCACTTTGCTATTTTCTATTTTATATAATCCGTTGTACGACCCGCACCACAAATTACCACTATAATCTGTATTCAGTGCAAAGATTCCCCCTTCAGGCAATCCGGAAGATGTTGCATAAAGCTCAAATATCCCTTTACCATATTTGGATATTCCACTCCGTGTTCCTATCCAGATATTCCCTTCTAAGTCTATCTCAACATCTCTTATATCATTGCTAATTAAATTATTGGCATCGGTATAATGATTTGCTTCCAGATCAACAGGATCAATTTTATAAATGCCCTTACTGAAAGTTGCTGCCCATATATTACCAAGGTTATCTTGCGTAAAATTAAGAACTGAACTTTCTGCTGCAGATGAAAGTTGTTTAAATTCTGATCCTATTAAAACGTGTATTCCTTCCAGATGATTCCCTACCCAGATATTATTACCTCTATCAACAAAAGTTGTAAGAACAATATTATTTTTCAACCCATTCTCTTCACCAAAATGAATAAACCTACCCTGATCATATTTAACGATGCCTGCATCTTCAAAACCTATCCATACTTCATCTTTATGCCCCTTTGAAATAGAGCGCACATAATATCCCGGAAATTTCTCTCCTCCGGGGAAGGCACTTTTAAAACTACCATTTTTCCAAATCATAATTCCATTAAGGGTACCAAACCAAATTTCATCTGCATTTATTTGGGCCGCACATAAAAAAGTGGTATCAATAAGACCATCGTCAATCGAGAAATTATGTACGGTATCGTTTTGCACCATCGAAAGGCCAAATGGTGCATTTAACCATAAACGGTTTTGATAATCTTTGAAAAGAAAGTCTGAGATATTATCATTTGTTGGTTCGTCATATTTTATCAGATCTATAAATCTGTTGTTTTCAAATTTTGATAACCCATGAAGGGTGCGAATATATATCCCCTTGCCAGGAATTTCCTTTATGGCCTGAACATATTTATTGGCTAATCCCTTGTCCAGTCCATATGTTTTAAATTCATATCCATCATAACGTGTTACACCAACCTGCGAGGCAATCCAGATAAACCCATGGCTGTCCTGGTATATATCGTTGATGAAATTTTGCGGAAGCCCGTTTTTACTGGTAAAGTTTTGAAAGGGAATGGTCTGAGAATACACGTTTATTCCACAACAGAAATAAAGAGTGAGTAAAATAAAGGGTAATACCTTTACGCTTTTATTTAGGACCCTGTGAGACATTATATGAATAATGTTTATGCAGATAATGAAGTATGAAATGAAGAAAAACTGTTTGTGCTGGTAAATATATAACTTATAACCAATTAATCTAACAATCACTCAGCATTTATAATATTTCTACGTTATTTATCCAAATAGTTACAATTATTTAAGTAAATGATTGATATAAATATTTGTGCATTCCCTTGGTAAAAAAACGAAATATCATAAAATAATCCATGAAAAAACCCGGACTGCTTCAATCAATCCGGGTTATCCATAAGTATTTTCTAAACGTTATTCTTTAAAACCTTCTTTTTTAATTTGATTTATCCAATCTTCTATTCTTTTTTTGGTTTTTTTCGCCTGATTTTCCAGATCTAGCGCAAGGCCTGTAAATTTTCCATCTTTCAACGCCCGGCTAGATTCAAATGTATAATCAGATGAATCGGTATATCCCACAATTTTAGCTCCTTTTTCCTCTAAGAGTTCTGACATAATTCCTATTCCATCAACGAAATTTTCTGGATAACCAACCTGATCACCAAGACCAAAAATAGCATATGTTTTACCTTTCATCTGGAAATCTTCCATGGCAGGAACAAACTCATCCCAATAGTTGGGTAATTCACCATCGAACCATGTGGGAACGCTTAATATCGCCTGGTCATATTTTAAAAAGGTATCCTCATCAATATCCTCGGTATTCAGACTTTCAATTTTATCCTCTCCATAAGCGTTTATAACCATCTTGGCAACTTTCGCAGATTTTGGGGAATTATAACTATAGATAATGGCTGTTTTCACTTTTAAAACTATTTTTAGTTAAACATTTAAATTTTCCAGTGCATAAAAGGTATTTATAACACTGCTATTTTTTTATTCAGGTGTATTCTTTTCAGTGCAATATAAATATAGTTTGCTCATTATTATGAAAAAACACACAAAAAATCTCAGACACTAATATTTGAACAATTCAAGAGCTGCGTCCAGGATCCGCTGGGTATCAGGCAAAATAGCACGTTCGAGAATTCTGTTAAATCCTACAGGGGTAAAAGTTGATCCTACTCGTCTTACTGGGCCATCAAGATGTTCAAATGCTTTTTCAGTGACGAGTGCGGCAAGTTCTCCGCCAAATCCAGCAAAAACTTTATCTTCATGGGCGATAAGAACCTTATTGGTTTTCTTTACTGAATTCAGGATGGTTTCTTCATCGAGAGGTGAAAGACTACGCAAGTCAACAACTTCAATATCAATACCCTCCTGTTCAGAAAGTTTTTCCGCTGCTTCAAGGGACATATGAGTAGTATTTCCATAAGTAAGAAGAGTAAGGTCTTTTCCCTGGCGACGAATACGTGCTTTACCAAAGGGAACTTCAAAATCGTCAGGAATTGGAGTGGCTGCTTTTGGTGCATTATATAGTGCTTTTGGCTCCATGAACATGGTAAGTCCCCGGCTACGGATAGAAGTTCGCAGCAGGCCTGCTGCATCATCAGCAAATGAGGGATAGACCACACGCACTCCAGGAAGGGTGGTAATAGAACCTTCTATGGTTTGGCTATGGTATAAACCACCTCCGATATAGCCTCCCGAAGCCAAACGTATGGTGATGTTTGGCGAAAATTTACCATTAGAGCGCCAATAATCGTGCGAGGAATCAACCAATTGTTCCATTGCCGGCCAGAAATAATCAGCAAACTCGGCGCCTTCAACAACAATGCGTAATTTATCATCAAATCGGCTCATTCCATTTGCGGTACCCATGATAAAATCTTCTGCAATGGGAGCATTAAATACCCTTTCAATGCCAAATTCCTGTTGCATTCCTTTGGAGACATTAAAGATGCCTCCTTTATCTTTGTGCGCAATATCTTGTCCCCAGATAAAAGTATCCGGGTTATGTCTGAATTCTGCTTTTAACGTATCATTTAGCCCTTCGATAAGCTTCTTCTTTTCACCATCTGAATGATGCAGTCCTTCAGGATATTTTTCTGAGACGTAAGGCTCCGGAATAACAAAGTCATGGATAGAGGCCGGATCAGGATCCGGAGCTGCCATGGCTTTTTTATGGGCGTCTTTTACAATGGCTTTTACATCCTTTTCAATCGCTTCAACTTCCTCCAAAGTAAGGCGTTTGTAGCGCAATACCAAACGCCGGAATTTTGCCAACGGATCATACTCCTGAACATAATTCAATTCATAGTCATCGCGGTAGAGTTCGTGCCTGTCGCTGTTTGAGTGCGAGCGCATGCGCACGCAGTTTGCCTGGACAATTACTGGGGTAGAATTCTCAAGTGCGTATTTTCTAGCCTCTTCCATAGCATTCATGGAATCAAAAACATCTTTACCATTGCAGTGAATGATGCGTAGGTTTTTGAATCCGGAAAAGTTATTTGCCACTTTACGGTTGGCTGTCTGATCTTTTTTAGGAACGGCTATACCATACCCATTATCCTGAAAAACAAATACTACAGGAAGTTTTTCATTGGAAGCACCATTTATTGCTTCATAAACATATCCTTCTGACACAGAAGATTCTCCCTGGGAACAAAAAACTACTCCCTGGTGGTTATATTTTTTAAATGCTCTTCCGGTTCCTGTGGCATGCTGCGCATGATTACCAGTACAGGAAGAAACATTATGGATATTCCAATCGGGCTTGCCAAAGTGATTTGACATATGCCGTCCTCCACCAGCAACATCAGTTGCCTTTGAGATCCCATTGAGAATAATTTCCTCAGCAGTTAATCCGGCAGACAAATTTGTATGCAGATCCCTGTAGTATGGGTATAAATGATCGGTTTCCTTGTTAAAAACCCGACCTATCGCAAGTTGGATAGCATCATGTCCGGCTGAGGGTGCATGATAGGACCAGCCTATTGCCTGTTTTAAATAATTAGGTGCTCTGTCATCAAGGGCACGTCCAAGGGTAAGAATTTTAAACCATTCGATCAATGTCTCTTTATCTGTTGATTTTATGCTGTGTTTTTTTGCAGCCTTCGTCCGGGTCATATTATAAAAACTTTATCGGTTTATTAATTACTTGTTATACTGTAGTATTTACATCAAAACTTTCAAGATAATCTGCTACTCTCTTCAGATAGGCTCCTCCCAGGGCACCATCAACAACTCTATGGTCGTAGGAAAGGGAAAGGAACATTTTATGCCTTATGGCAATAACATCGCCGGAAGGTGTTTCTACAACGGCAGGTTTTTTCTCAATGGTTCCTGTAGCAAGTATGGCTACCTGCGGTTGGTTTATAATGGGCGTACCCATTACATTTTGAAAAGATCCAAAGTTGGTAACTGAAAAGGTGCCATCCTGTATCTCATCAGGGCTTAGTTTGTTTTCCCTTGCCGCTTTAGCAAGGCGATTGATTTCTTTTGCCAGTCCAAGTGTGTTTTTTTGATCTGCATTTTTAATTACAGGTACAATCAGGTTTCCATTATCAAGTGCTACAGCAATCCCAAGATTGATGCGCTTTTTGATAATAATACGGTCACCATCAACAGAAGCATTAATTCTGGGGAAATCTTTGATGGCCTTTATGGCTGCCTCAAGAAAAAGAGGTAAATAGGTAAGCTTTTCTTTTTCCCGGTTCTGGAAAACATCTTTTACTTTTCCACGCCATTGCACAATGTTTGTAACGTCTGCTTCAACCATATTGGTCACGTGCGGTGATGTCTGAACAGAGTTGATCATATGTTCAGCAATGATTTTACGCATACGATCCATTTCAACTATTTCATCCTCGGCACTTACAGAAACACTGGCTTTTTGAGGTGATTTTTTTGGTGCCTGCTGATCTTTCGCAACCTCCTGGCTAGCGTTTGGAACTGTTTTCCCCTGGGTTTCAATGTAATTTAGAATATCTTCCTTTTTTACTCTACCCTGATGGCCACTGCCCTGTATTTTATCAAGTTCTTCAATACTTATGCCTTCAGATTTTGCAATACTGCGAACCAGGGGGGAATAAAACTTATCAGATTTTCCTAATTCCCTGCCTTCGGATTCTATTGATGTTTTTGGTTTAGATTCTTCAACAGTAGTTGAATTATCTTCATTCGTTTCTTTCGCATTTCCCGCTACTGTGGGTTCCTTTTCAGGTTCCTCACCGCTCATATCAATAATGGCAATTACTTCGCCCACAGGCACCACATCGTCAACTTTATAGCGAACTTCTGCGACCACTCCATCAACAGGAGAAGGTATTTCCGAATCTACTTTATCCGTTGCTATCTCAAGCAATGCATCTTCTTCTTCTACAGTATCTCCTTCCTTTATAAACCACTTAGTAATGGTTGCTTCTTCAACACTTTCTCCCAATTTGGGCATTACTATTTCGAACTTAGACATTCTTTAAAAATTTAACTGGTTATTAAAATAAGTCGCAAAGATAACAATTCTTGGCTGTTTAAACCCTTTCTAAATTAGGTTTAATGATAAAATAACAAATAGATAAGACTAAAGTTGGCTTTTCTTGAATTTGGTTCTGTTTCAAATTGGTACTTACTTAAACTATCAGGGGCTTATAAATTAAAATGTCATTATTTTAAATAAGTGTCTGCGCGAAACCCCCACTTTCTTTCCCGATTTTCGGGACAGGCTGTTATGCTTGTCAGAACAATACCCATTTACATAAGAAAACTGCTTATTCTCTGACTTCGCTAGCCTCGAACCTGGACTTTTCTAAGGGCTAAGTGTAAACCTAAAACCACACTAACTAAAAACAGTGATGGCAAAAATCTTTCACCAAAAGTGTAACAAATGAATTAAAACATGTATTTTTAAGAAAATTCTTTTTAGTGCTGTAAATAAATTGATAAATTATTTGATAATTACCTTCATTTTCTACATTACACGTAATTAATTTCGCATTGATTTTATATCATGAGCTTCTCATTGCCATCGTTAACCAATAATGAAATAAGCCGAATTTTTCTTTATCAATCGAAAAATGGGTATATTCTGCTCAATAATTCACTAATTGCAGATATAAATGATAGTGCCTGCAATTTTATTGGACATCAGAAGGAGGAGATCATTGGAAGAGATATTAGTCGACTGGTATCCAATGTTTCGATTTCATTTAACAATAAAAGCCTCAATCCAAAAGATTACTTTTCCGGAAATCTTAATCAAAATGTTCCAGTATTATTTTCATTCAGAAACATAAATAAGATTACATACAGCGCACAAGCGCAGCTAATTCATGTAAAAGATAATTTATTCGCCCTGTTGACAACCGATGTGACTAAGTATACAAAATCACTGCAAATGCAGGAAACTTTATATGAGATATCAAATGAACTACATGGTTTAAACAGTTTGAAAGATGTTATTGCGCACATCAGGGAAATCTTAAGCAGGATAATTGATACGGAAAATTTTTATGTGGCTTTTTATGACAAGGAGAGTGATACACTCAGCCTCCCTTATTTTGCTGATAACCAGGATTCATTTAAGGATATTCCGGCGGGTAAAACCCTCACCGGATACGTTATAAAGACAGGCAAACCGTTACTCGCCCGGAAGAGTGAATTCACCCGCCTTGAGGAGTCCGGAGAAATTGAGCTTATAGGTTCCGAAAGTTTAGTATGGTTGGGAGTACCCTTGAAAGTTGGTAATAAGGTTACCGGAATGATTGGCGTACAAAGTTATGAGGATGAATATGCTTATACGGATGAACACCTGGAATTGCTGGAATTTGTATCTTCCCAAATTGGCATTAATTTACAACGGAAAATCAGTGAAGAAAGTTATAAAATTGAACAGGCTTATTTTCAGAAGGTTTTTGAAGGATCGCCTGTAGGAATTTCCATCACAGATGCAAATGGTAACATTTTACGTGCAAATCCCGCCTTTGCCAAAATGTTTGGTTATAATGCAGATAAGGCTGAGGGAAAAAATCTTGACAAACTTGTTACACCAGAATTATTGATTGAGGAGTCTGCAAAGCTGACACAGAGGATTTTGAACGGGGAAACTTTTACTGTTGAAACATCACGAAAGAAAAAAAACGGAATGGAAATATTTGTTTCTATTGCCGGAGCGCCTATTTATCTCGAGAAAGAAAAGCTCATCGCATGTTGTTCTATCTATCGGGATATTACCTTACAGAAGCATCATGAATACAACCTGATAAGAGCAAAAAAAAGAGCGGAGGAAGCAGATATGCTAAAATCTTCATTTTTGGCCAATATGTCACATGAAATACGGTCTCCCATGAATGCCATTATTGGCTTTTCCAATTTACTGGAAAGAGAAGGGATTACACCTGCCCAACGGGAAGAATTTGTAAATATCATAAAAACAAGTAGCAAATCGCTAATGGTTCTTATAAATGACATCATAGACATTTCAAAAATAGAAGCAAAACAATTATCCATCGCATATTCACAGGCAAGGATTAATCAAATGCTGGATGAAATACATTTATTTTATACACAGGAATTAAAACAGCAGGAAAAGAAATTGGATTTAAACCTGAATAAAGGAGTTAAAAACACTGATTTCAGTTTCAGAACTGATCCTAACCGATTGCGGCAGATTCTAATAAATCTGATGGGAAATGCCATAAAATTTACTGATAAGGGATCCGTTAGTTATGGATATTCCATTTTAGAAAATGACAGCATTGAGTTTTTTGTTAAAGATACTGGCCTTGGCATGCGCAAGGAAGATTTAAAAAAGATTTTCAAAAGATTTATGCAGACCGCTCAAACCATTACCCGGGGATATGGAGGGACTGGACTGGGTTTGGCCATATCAAAAAATCTGGTGGAGATGATGAATGGAAAAATGCGGGTTGAATCTGAAAAAGGCGTAGGTTCTGAATTTTCATTTACCCTGCCTCTGATCGATCCTTTCTTTGGTTAATCCTTCAATCGCCGGGGAATTTTTCAGGTATAAGTTTCTGAATCAAACTAAGTATTTTATCAATAGAAAACGGTTTTGTAAGCAGGCTGCTAAAACCAGCATCCTTAAAATCATCAAAAAACATTTGTGGATTATGCGCAGTAAGTGCAACCACTGGTGTTTCATTTTTGGGTACAGGCAGTTTTTCCCTAATATAAATTGTAGTCTCCAATCCATTCATTACAGGCATTTCAATATCCATAAAAATGATATCAAAATCCATCTCATTGATTGCATCAATGGCCACTTTTCCATTTTCTGCTTCTACTATTTCGCACCCGATCTCTCTGAATATTTCACCGAGTAAAAGCCTGTTTGTGAAAATATCGTCAACCACAAGAATTTTAACTTTATTTTTCATTTATAAATGAGCTGAGAAAACTAACCTAAATCGTTAAGTGTTTTAATTATTTTTAAGCTTCTGATTTCAACTTTTGATCCATCTAAATCAATTATTTTGTCATGCTTAAATTCTGTTAATGTTCGAATTAGGCTTTCCTTTGTAGTACCGGCAATTTCAGCGAGTTCTCGGCGGGTAAGAGGAAAAACAAAACTTTCACTTTCATAAATAACTTCAGAGAAGTATAATATCATTTCAGCAATTCTACCGGGCAATTGCTTCAGGGTTTGCCCCATAAGCTTATCAAAAATAAATAATCCATGATTGCTAATGATTTCAATTAATTTTGTAGCGTAAGCCCCATTGCCCATCAATATCTCATGAAAGGCGTCAATGTCAATAAAAATTATTTCTGAAGGCTCAATTGCTGCAGATGAGTACTGATGAATATCTTTTCCAAAAAGTGACATTAGGCCAAGGTAGTTACCGGGTTTTTCAATACGGAGAATAATATTCTTCATATTTCTGCCCTCCTTATAAACCTTTATTAAACCACTTTTCACTATCATTATGTGGGAGGTTCTGGTATCCTGTTTAAAAATAACGTCACGCTTGTTGTAAGAAACAACATTACTTTTCCTGCCTATCAGATCGAGCTCATCGGCAGTTAATAATTCATAAAAAGGAATTTGATCTTCCTGTATCATTTTTGCTCCTATGAGAATAAATTATTATTTATGTAATAAAACTCAATATAAAAGTAGTAAAAAATATGGCTATCCCAATAAATATCTGCCAATGATGATATATATCATCCTAAAAGGGTAACAAATGTCATTTATGGTAAAAGGATATATTTTATGTTTGCATCTATCTTTACAACAACGACTTATAGGGTATAAATAAATTGAACTAAAATTAAATTAAACATAACCGAAATTTGTAAACCACGTACATAAACCTGTTTAAAACAATATTATGATGAACATTGAAAAAACGGCCACAATTTTAGTTATCGATGACTCTACTACAAATGTGGTATTGCTGGAGGCAATTTTAAATGGCAAAGGCTATAGAATTGAAACAGCACTTAATGCAACTGAGGCTTACCAATTGATTGAAAAACAAAAGCCGGATCTTATTCTCCTGGATTTACTTATGCCACGCATTAATGGATATGATTTTCTTGAAAATATCAAAGGCAGAAAAGAAACAAAAGAAATACCTGTAATTGTAGTTTCTGCCGTTACCGATGCTGAAAACATAAAGCGTACTATGAATATGGGGGCAACAGATTTTATCAAAAAACCGGTAGATATTCAAAATCTCATTTCCAAAGTAAATAATATACTGAACACATAATTTTATTTCACAATTTAGAAATCATCAGAAAAGTAAGGTTTGGATATGGGGGAAATGACCGAACATATTAAACAACAGGAAATAAAAGCAGTTCTTAATAAGTATACCCTTAAAGAGATTAACAATCTTTTTAATGATATTGATAATAAAATAATTGCTCTAATGGAGTGTTCAAGTGAGGATTTTCTCTCACTAAATAAGCGTTTTAAAGAGTTTCATACAGATTCAAAACGCCTGGATGCACTTACCCAAAAGCTGTTTAACCAAATAAAACCTGACAACAACAAACCTATTCTGGAATCTCTTGAAAAGGTTCACGAGGCCCTTGTTAATCATAAAGTGAAAAATGGTGAGGAATATAACCATTTAGCAAATTACCTGCAGGATTTATCTGAGAGTTTACGTAATCTTCAAATTCCTCTTAAAAATTATAAACAAAATCTCTCTGCATTCAATTTAATCGAAGCGAATTTCTCCATGAATAATATTATGGAGAACTCTGACCATAATAAAGCGCAAATTCAGATTGTTCATGAGCTTATAAAGAATTTAAAATATAAACATTTAAAGCTTGAACAAGGAATTTTATCCCTACAGGAAAAATCAGGGAAAATAAAGCTTGCATTAAGCACCAATATTGACGCAGACCAAAAGTATACTTCCAAAAGTTTACATAAAATTCATAACAGTATTGTATTGTTTAAGGAGAAGCATGAGGAAGTAATGCAATATACTTCAGAAGTAAACGCAACCACAAAACACACAACAGAAAGCGCTGCTCATATTGTAACCCAGTTGCAATACCAGGATATTATAAAGCAAAAGATAGAACACATCAGCAGTATGCACCGCGATCTGATAAGTGAAGTTGAACTTCTGGACAACAGTAAATTAAATGGTGCAAACATCCATAATAAAGTTAAAACATTTATCCGTATCAGAGACGTAGCAGGCCTGCAGGCTGCACAGCTTTTGCATGCTAACTCTGAGTATCAGAAGGCCATAGATATTATTTCGGCAAAATTTAATGAATTCAGCACCCACACCACAGCCAAATTAAACTTATGCCAAAAGCTTACACAGGTGTCTGAGCAGGAGAATAAAGAGGATATAGCTAAAGTATTGGGTGACTTTTTAAAAGAATCGAAAATAATTATCGCAAATAAAATAGCAGAAAATGAATCCATCATTTCAATGTTGGAAAGCCTTCAGAAAGATTTTAAAGCAGTGCTGCGCATTTTTGAAAAATCTGTGGAAATAAACAATGAAATTTCCAAGGTTATACTTACATTTTCAAAAGAGGACACTACAATAGACCAGTTAATACAGTTAGAGAGTGATACAAAAGAAGTACTTTCCACCATTTATAAAACACTCTTTTGTAAGCATGAGGATTGCAATTCCATGCACGAAACCTTAATCACTGAGCATGATAATTTTATTAAAAGCATGAAGATTAAAGAATTACCAATAGAAATTGAAAATATTTACAATGGTGTAATTCACATGAGCAAGGAGATGGACGCAGCCTCCAGCGCAATTACTGATCATGGCATACTAATGAATAAAAAAATCGACAATGCCCTTGGCGAAATTAAATATTACGATGTGTTTGAAACTTCTATTTCACAAATTATCAATCAATTAAGTGAAATAAATTTTAAATTAAGGCCTAAGGATGAGAATGGTGAAAGAGATAACAGCAAAAACCTTGATTATTTAAAAAAGCGGTATACCATGCAAAGTGAGCATGACATCCATAATCATATGACCGGAGTTAGGGAAGAAGACAGTGTAGACCCTGAAGATGAAAATGTTGGAGAAGTAGATGAAAATGATCTTGAATTATTCTAAGTAAAATATAAAAAATGGAAAATAAATCATTCACAGTCAAAAAAACAAAAAAGGGTGGCAAAAGGAATGCTACCGTGATTATTACTGAAGAAATTTCCTTGAATAATGCAGCGCAGTTTAAGGAAAAGATGCAAAAATTAATCGCTGAGAATGAAGTAATATCCGTTGATATGAAAAATATTCATGCCATTGACTTGCCTGGCATTCAATTGTTATACAGTGCATTAAAAACCGGTAAAAAACAACAAAAAGAAATTAAAGTCGATTTACAGGTTACGGGAGAACTAGAAGCTATTATTGAACACGCAGGCTTTACCGGTTATTTTGAAAATCTTTAAAAAAATTACAAACCCATAGAAATTTAATCTATTTCAATTATGTCCAAATCAATTTTAATTGTAGATGATAGTGAAAGCATCAGGGAAGTTGTCCGTTTTACCCTTGAAAATGAGGGGTACAATGTCCTGGTAGGCATCGATGGCAAAGACGCCCTTAAATTTTTTGAAGGCACACACATTGATTTGATAATTACTGATCTTCACATGCCTAATATGGATGGCATTGAATTAATCAGAGAGATAAGAAAAATGGATCAGTATACGCGCGTACCCATTCTTTTCCTTACCACCGAATCGCAAACGGCAAAAAAAATGGAAGCAAAAGAAGCAGGGGCCACCGGGTGGATTATTAAGCCCTTTGTACCAGCCAAATTATTAGCTGCAATTAATAAAGTTATAAGATAATGGACACATTTCAAAAGAAGTTCATAGAAGAAGCCTACGAACATATCGAAGACATTGAACAGGCGTTGCTTGAAATGGATTCAGACATGCAAAGCAAATCCCTTGTTGAACGAATATTCCGGGCAATGCATTCCCTTAAAGGGGGAGGATCCATGTTTGGCTTTGAAAAAGTAAGCGATTTCACCCATCACCTGGAAACAGTATATGACCTGGTCAGAAACAATGAAATGGAAGTAAATCGTCAACTGCTTGACCTGACCTTACTGGCTGTTGACCATTTAAAATTATTGTTGAATGAGGAGAATCAGGATAGTCGTCAATTACTTAGCGATCAACAAAGTCTGCTTGCAAAAATAGAAGAACTATCCACCGGAAGCGCAAACGGCAACAAGGTTACGAATGCGGATGTGGTAAATAATGCCAGCACTGATGAGGGTGTGAAAACATATTTTATTCACTTTGAGCCTAATGCGAGAATATTTGATAATGGCACAAACCCTCTTTATCTTATGGATGAGTTATCCATGCTGGGGGAAATATTCTCTATACCTCATATTTCTAAAACTCCTACCCTCGATATTATTGAACCAGATAAATGTTACACGTACTGGGAAGTATTTTTAGCTACAAAGGAAGACATACATAGTATCTCTGATGTGTTTATTTTTGTGGAAGATGATTGTAAAATTGAAATAGAAAAACTTGCTGATCATAATTTGTTTTTACATGATACTTTTACTCAAATAATTCAGGATATAAAATCCTCCCTTAAAAATGCAGATCTTACTAAGCTAAAAAAAATTATTGGCAATTTAACTCAGCAAGCTAACGCGCAAAACGAACTATTTGATTCCGTCGCTGAAGAAGACAAACCGATGCGACAGAAAGAACATGCCATCTCCAGCATAAGGGTGGCATCAGATAAACTTGATCAACTCATGAACCTGGTAAGTGAACTGGTGACTGTTCAGGCCCGGCTAAGTTTGTATAGTGAAGGAGATGGAAGCCCTGAATTGATGATGATCTCTGAAAACGTTCAAAAATTATCCAGACAACTCCGTGACATTGCTTTTAGTGTAGTCCTCATTCCAATTGAAAATATGATCACACGTTTTCAGCGTCTGATCAGAGATTTATCAAACGAATTGCAAAAAGATGTAACCTTTGTTACAGAGGGAACTGAAACTGAACTCGATAAAACGATTATCGAAAGCCTTACCGATCCATTGATGCATATTCTGCGCAATTCAATCGATCATGGAATTGAAAATGCTGCTGACAGAGAAAAAGCAGGAAAACCGGTAAAAGGAACCATAAAACTTAAAGCATTTTATAGCGGGGCAAACGTGCACATTCAAATCTCCGATGACGGACAGGGAATAGACCTTGATAAAATCCGTGAGAAAGCGATACAAAAAGGCCTTATAGCAAGTGATACACCTCTGACTAAAAAAGAAATCCTTGATTTGGTATTTTTACCCGGATTTTCCACTGCTGTAAACGTGACTGATGTTTCCGGTCGCGGTGTGGGTATGGATGTAGTAAGGCGGAAAATAGCCGAAATCCGTGGTGAAGTTGAACTTGATTCTGATAAAGACGTTGGAACAACAATTACTATCAAATTACCCCTTACCCTTTCCATTATTGATGGATTATTGGTGAAAGTGCTGGATACGCATTACATTATCCCACTGATGGTTGTAGACAAAATATATGCTGCCAGGCACGATGATTTAATTAATGCCTTTAACAACCTTATCATATTGGATGGAGAACAGGTGCCCTTCCATTACCTTCGGCAGGAATTCAATTTTCCTGAAAACGAGGTTTCCATGGAACAGGTGGTGGTGGTTCGTTATGAGGACCAACGGATAGGCCTGGCCGTGGATAATGTTGTGGGTGAATACCAGGCTGTGCTTAAACCTCTTGGGAAACATTATAAAAAACAGGAAATGATATCCGGTGCCACCATTCTGGGGGATGGAACCGTCGCCCTGGTGCTGGACACCAATAAAGCAATAAAACAATTTTCCAATAATAACTTAATTACGGAGGATCTAAATCATGACTAACAGCAAAAAAGAAATCAATTCATTCCTCTCTTTCAAACTTGGAGAAGAAACGTATGCAGCCAATGTCTCTAAAGTACTGAACATACTTGAGATGGTTAAAATAACAAAAGTACCAAAAGCACCTGATTATATGAAGGGCGTTATCAACCTGCGTGGTACCGTGTTGCCATTGGTAGATACCCGTATAAAGTTTGGACTTGAAGAAACAGCCTATACCAATAACACCTGTATCCTTGTGCTGGATATCCAGATGGAAGGAGAGAGTGTACAGGTTGGCGCCTTGGTTGACAGTGTGCAGGAAGTACTGGAATTAAGTGATGAAGAAATCCTGCCTCCTCCTAGTATCGGTAAAAAATATAAATCAGAATTTATTGAAGGCATGGCAAAATCTGATGATCAGTTTATTATGGTGCTCAACATGGACATGATCTTCTCCACTGATGAGTTAATTGCCTTGCAAGAATCAGTTGTCGGTCAATCTGCTCCAACAGAAGAAAAGCAAACTTCTGTAAATAAATAAAAAACTTAATGTTTTCATTTACATAATATATTAAAAATCTTTACTATGAAAAAGTTTAAAGCATCCTATCTACTGATTGTTCTTATTTGTTTTGTTATGGTTTATTGTGCTCCTCCAGAAGGGAGCGCCACTGATAGCGAAGAAAAAACCGGCATGGAGCAAAATAGCGAAGACAAAGAGTACTTCAAAACAAAACCGGGTGAGAAACCCCTACCCGACCAGGTTTTAGATATTTTTAAAGACGGAAATGAGCGATTTGCCTCAGGCACATCAGCCTATCCAAACACAAAAGATGAGCGTATCGCGCAGGCTGCCACCAGTAATCAGGGAAATTATGCACTTGCTACCGTAATTTCATGTTCAGATAGCCGTGTACCGGTAGAAATACTTTTTGATGCCGGAATTATGGATATTTTTGTAATACGCGTGGCAGGAAATGTTTGCGATACTGATGAAGTTGGCTCAATTGAATATGGGCTGGCACATGTCAATACACCTCTGATGATTGTACTCGGCCATTCACAATGTGGTGCAGTTACTGCTGTAACGCATGCTGTAGAGGGCCATGGCCATCAGCTGGAAAGAAATATCCCGCCACTGGTAGACAATATTATTCCTGCGGTTAAGAGAGCCAAAGAAGAAAATCCGGATGTGGACGAAGAAGGCTTAATTCCTCTTGCTATTGAAGAAAATGTATGGCAAAGCACAAAAGACTTGTTTATAAAAAGTCCTGCAACCCGCAACCTTGTAAAAGAGGGAAAGGTAAAGGTAGTGGGTGCTATTTATGATCTTTCCACCGGTAAGGTTAACTGGCTTGACGAAAGCAAACCCGGCGAAATTCTTTCTATGGTAGAACAAATGGAAGACATCCCCCAAAATGCCATGGCTGAATAATTAAAATGAATAATATTATTTACTTGACAAACAGGGTATGATTGATTCATTAACAAATGAGATTTTTCGCGCCACACTGACCGATGAACAGTTCAAAAGACTGAGTGAATTTATTTATCATGATTATGGCATTAAAATGCCTCCCGTAAAAAAAACAATGCTTCAGAGTCGTCTTCAAAAGCGGCTGAGGGAGTTAAAAATGTCAAATTTTTCTGAATACGTCGACTTTGTTTTTACAGAAGAAGGAAAATCGAACGAAGTGATTCATATGATTGACGTAGTGAGCACCAACAAAACTGACTTTTTCCGGGAGCCTATTCATTTTGATTATCTGCGCGAGCATGTTTTGCCTGAATTTGTAGAAGAATCCGGGCTAAAAAGACCATTCCATGCATGGAGTGCGGGATGCAGCAGTGGAGAAGAGCCTTATACCATTGCCATGACAATTGAAGAATTCAGAGAAGATTATAACAATCTGGATTACACGATTTTTGGCACTGACATATCCACACGTATTCTTCGTTCAGCAGTGGAAGCCATCTTTAAAGAAGCCAAAACAGAAATCATTCCCGTACCGCTTAAAAAGAAGTATCTGCTCCGTTCAAAGGACAGGAATAATCCGCTTGTGAGAATTGTTCCTGCCCTTCGTAAAAAAATTCAATATCAGCGGCTTAATTTCATGGATAATGTTTACCACACTAACCGCGATATGTATGATGTTGTTTTTTGCAGAAATGTGCTGATATACTTTGATCGCGAAACCCAGGAAAGAGTTATTAATAAATTACTCCTTAAATTAAAAAAAGGCGGTTACTTTTTTCTTGGGCATTCAGAATCAATTACCAACATTAATGTTCCGTTGCGACAAATAAGACCTACTGTTTTTCAAAGAACTTAGCTACAATAAAAACAAATTGAGATGAGCTTATTAACTGATAAAGAACTACTAGAAGAACTACAAAAGAGGTTTGAAGACAATCAACTTACCATTGCAGAACTCCAAAAGCGCACTCAGGAACTAAAAGAAGTAAATAAAAAACTGGAAGAATCGGAGGCTTTAAAAAGCCACTTCATATCCAATATTACCAATGAAATAATCAATCCCTTTACTTCTATCCTTGGATTATCAAAAAATATTCTGCATGTAAAAAAAGAAGAATGGAAAAAAGTAATCTCCATGGTTGCACTTATCCATTCGGAGGCCTTTAACCTTGATTTCCAATTGCGAAACATTTTTGTTGCTGCTAAAATCGAAGCGGGTGAAGTATACCCCGAAGTTTTAAAAGTAAATATGCAAGCTTTGATACAATCGGCTGCAGATTCTTTTAAGATAGAGGCCAAGAAGAAAAATATTGAAGTCATTCTGGAAGTATTGCCATCTCAAGGCGCTGATTTTAGTTTTAAAACTGATTCAGAAAAGGTTAAACTAATACTGGCAAATTTGCTAAGCAATGCGGTAAAATATACATCAGAGAATGGTAAAATCATCATCAGACTTTCTTTTGAAGGTGAACTCATTAAAATTGAAGTAATTGATAATGGAGAGGGTATTTCTGAAGATAATCAGAAAATTATTTTCGATCGTTTTAAAAGATTAGATTCCGGAATCAATTCCATAAACCGCGGACATGGGTTAGGACTAAGTATTAACAAAGCACTTATTGATTTATTGGGGGGATCTATTAATATTAAAAGCCAGCTAAATAAGGGCGCTGCTTTCACGGTATTATTACCTGAATCACAATCAGACATAGCAGGCTTTTCAAATGATGGAAATGATTTCCTTTTTGATGAAGATGAAACATTTTAGGAAAAATGGAAAATCTGGGCTCCCATTATCTTTATCCCGCAGCATTATTTGCAAGTAAAGATCCATTCCTTGTAAACACTATTTTAGGCTCATGTGTGGCTGTTTGCCTCTACGATCCTATTTTAAAAATCGGTGGCGTAAATCATTTTATGTTACCCCTTTGGAATGGGCAAGGCCTGGCTTCTCCCAAATATGGAAACATCGCCATCGATAAGCTATTGGAGAAAATGTTATCACTGGGCTCGCAAAAATCTCATTTAAAATCAAAAGTATTTGGCGGTGGAGAAGTTATAGAAACAAAATCCAACCAATTTCATATTGGTGAAAGAAATATCAAAATTGCCATGGAAATGCTGCAGGAATTGCGCATACCCATTATCGGCAGCTCTACCGGTGGAAATAATGGCAGGAAGATACAATTCTTAACCCATACGGGTGAAGTAAGACAAAAATATATACTGAGGCAGGAAATTTAAATTCGTGGGTAATGGATAAAATAAAAGTTTTAATCGTTGATGATTCAGCCATTGTGCGGCAAACATTGACCCAGATATTAAGTGCAGATCCAATAATTGAAGTAATGGGTGCCGCTTCAGATCCTTTTTTTGCTGCAAAAAAAATTGCCACAAAAGTACCTGATGTTATCACGCTAGATGTGGAAATGCCACGGATGGACGGACTTACATTTCTAAAAAAGATCATGTCGCAACATCCAATTCCCGTAGTAATTATATCGAGCCTTACGGCTAAAGGCACGGAAACAGGATTAAAAGCGCTGGAATACGGTGCTGTGGAAATTATTACAAAGCCGCAAATGAATACAAAACAATTCATTGAGGAATCGAAAATACGCCTTTGCGATGCGGTAAAAGCTGCTGCCCTGGCAAAGATAAAACGCAAATCACTACCCCATGATATCCAGGTACAGCCAAAATATACTGCCGATGCAATAATGCCGCACACCAAAGTTTCCAGTATGATAAAAACTACTGAAACAGTGGTTGCTGTAGGCGCTTCTACCGGAGGTACTGATGCCTTGCAAGTTTTCCTCCAGGGCATGCCCTTAGACTCACCCGGGATTGTGATCGTTCAACACATGCCCGAGCATTTTACCCGATCGTTTGCCAACCGGTTAAATGAGATTTGTAAAATAACTGTAAAAGAAGCCGAAAATAACGATACCGTGATACGTGGCCGTGCATTAATTGCAGCAGGAAACCACCATATGCTGTTGAAACGCAGTGGAGCCAGGTATTATGTGGAAATTAAGGACGGACCACTGGTCAATCGTCACCGCCCTTCAGTAGATGTGTTATTTCGGTCTACAGCACGTTATGCAGGTAAAAATGCCATAGGAGTAATCATGACGGGCATGGGTGATGATGGCGCCCATGGTTTGATGGAAATGAAAGAGGCAGGTGCCAGTACTGTTGCTCAAAACGAGAAAAGCTGTGTGGTGTTTGGTATGCCACATGAGGCTATTAAACTGGGTGCTGCTGATAAAGTCCTTAGCCTGGAGCAAATAGCCGCACATGTATTAAAAATAACACAAAAGAATTTACCCTGATATAATAAATCACTTAACTAAAATGGAAGCAGCTCCTGTATATGGTAAAAAGCCACATAAATTAGGAAGGATTTACGCGTTCTTTTGCTGGTGCTCAGGAGTAAGACTGTATATACTTCGCAAATGCCCAACTGATTACAATAAGTACTTTGGCATTGGTGCCATCGTATTCTTTACAGGTTTAATGGCAGCCCTTTCAGGCGGGTATGCAATACACACAGTTTTTAACTCCCTGCCCGCTTCTGTTGCTTTTGGAATTTTTTGGGGGATACTAATCTTTTTATTGGACTGGTACATTGTTTCCAGCTTAAAGAAAAACAATAATATAAAAAAAGAGTTGATGGCAGCCACGCCACGGCTTATACTTTCTGTATTACTGGCAATTGTAATTTCAAAACCACTGGAATTAAAGCTTTTTGAACAGGAAATAAACCAGGAATTGGCTGTTATTCAAAATGATAAAATAGCAAATTTTACTGGAATGGTTGATCAGTCATACGATGAAATAGGCGAATTGCAAAAAGAAAATATTCAGCTCCAGAATGATATAAAAGAAATGCGGGACAGGCGGGAAGAACTCTTTTCAATGATAATTGCAGAAGCAGAAGGCCGCAGTGCCACAGGAAAAGCCGGAAAAGGACCTGTGTATAAAGAAAAACAATTGGAATTCAAACGTATGGATGAAGCTTTTATCAGTTTGCAAACCCGAAACCTAAACAAGATTGAGAAGAATGATGAAAAAATCAACATTTTGAAACAAAACAAACAAAATGAAGTAAAAGAGGGCAAGGCAGCTTCGCAGGGCTACGACGGATTCTTGGCGCGCATTGAAGCTCTTGGTGCCATGGCAAATAGAAATACCACCATTAACATGGTGAATTGGTTTATTATTGTTCTTTTTATATTGATTGAATCCTCTCCCATCCTGGTGAAATTGATGTCTTCACGCGGTGCATACGACGAATATTTTGATGCAGAAGAACTTCATCTTGTTTCAAAAGCAACAAAAGAGATTATTAGTTATAAGTATCCGATAATGGAAGAAGAGGAGCTTCAACGGAAAATTGATGCCCGAAAAAGAGAGAAAAAATTATATAATGATCTGGAATTTATTGATATTCTGTATGATAAACAGCAAGAACTAAATAAGATAAAAGTTGATAAATGGGATGAAGCAGAACGCAGAAAATTAGGAGGAGATGATATTGAAAACTTAAAAAAGATTGATGCAATGCTGGGAAAGAAAATTACCATATCGGAAATAAGTTAAGTCAAAATTTTATATATTCGAATTCTAATTGACGGATAACCCTATCGTATATAAGATACAAGTAAAATGATCGACTCAAAATTTAAAAAGAGTGCAATAAACTATTCAGTTATAGGATTTACAGCCGGTATATTTCTGGCTGTTATTGCTATGATGCTTGACCTTGCCGGCCGGGGCATAAGCCTTACATTTGAGCACATATTGCTATTATACGGTGACAATACTACACATGTAATCTTCCTGATTTTACCCTTCATCATATTCGGATTTACCTATTTTATTACGCTGCGCATTTTTACGGTTTCCTTTTCCCTTCAAAACCAACTGAATAATCTAAAAATACATATGGATAAGATTCATACATTTGTAGTTCAGTTAATCAATCAGGATACAAATGCAGAGTACACTATTGAAGATGAAAATGATAAGGTAGGCGCTTCGCTGATAGAGCTAAGAGATAATTTAAATAAAAATCAGGATGAAGTCCAGAAGAGAAGAAAAGAAGATGACCAAAGAAACTGGATTGCCGAAGGACTGGCCAAATTCGGTGAAATTCTTCGTAAGAATAATGACGATCTGGAAGTTTTATCTTATAATATCATCAGTAATCTGGTAAACTATGTAAATGCAAATCAGGGGGGATTTTTTATCATAAATGATGAAGATGAGAATGATAAACATTTTGAGATGACTGCCTGTTATGCTTATGAAAGAAAAAAGTTTGCTGATAAGAGGCTGGAATGGGGTGAAGGATTAATTGGCACATGTGCGATGGAAAGAGAGACCATTTACATGACGAAACTTCCCGAATCATATGTGCATATTACCTCAGGACTTGGAAAATCAACCCCAAGGGCCTTATTGATTGTACCCCTCAAGGTGAACGAAGAGATCCATGGAGTGCTGGAAATCGCCTCATTTAAGGAACTGGAAAAGTATCAGGTTGAATTTGTAGAGAAAGTGGCTGAAAGTATTGCTTCCACCATTAGTACAGTAAAGACAAACGTACAGACTGCAAAGCTGCTTAAAGAGTCGCAGGAGCAGGCCGAAATTCTTGCTACGCAGGAGGAAGAGATGCGGCAAAACATGGAAGAATTGCAAGCCACACAGGAAGAGGCAGCACGGCAAAGTGAGAAATTTGTAAGTTTTACAAACTCAGTAAACCATACCCTAATCAGGGCTGAATACAATACCAACGGAACCCTTCTTTATGCCAATACTAAATTTCTCAAAAAATTGGGATATTCCTCAAATTCTGAAGTAGAAGGCAAACACATCTCCATGTTTATCAATAACAAAGACCGGGTGTGGTTTGATCCCATCTGGGATACTCTTGCCAAAGGCGGTAAGCACTTCGAAGGAGACATGAAGCATGTAACAAAACAGGACCAGGATTTATGGACCATGGCTACATATACCTGTGTTAGAAATGAGGATGGTACTGTTGATAAAATCCTCTTCCTTGCCATTGATACCACTGAACAGAAAAAACAGAGCCTTGATTATGAAGGACAAATCAACGCCCTTAACCAGGCCAACATAAAAGCAGAGTTCCTGCCCGAGGGTGAATTTCTTGAAGCAAACGAACAATTTTATAAGATATTTAAATATAAACCCGCCGAGTTAAAAGAAGCTACCCTCTTTGACCTTACCCCCAAGGAAGATATCCAAATTATTGAAGATATACTTAAAAAAATAGCTACGGGTGAGCCATTCCAGGGGCAGTTTAGAGGCATTACAAAAGATATAAAAGAAAAGTGGTTCCGGGTTACCCTTTCAGCTGTAAATGATATGTATGGTGATGTTGCAAAGCTCATCTATCTGGCCCAGGATGTTACACATGAGAAATTAATGGAAATTGAAAGCCAGAAGCAGAATGAACAGTTGAAGATTCACGAAGAAAAATTAAGACGCTCCGGCGAGGAACTATCGCAAAAACTGGCAGAGGCGAAAAAAGAAATGCAACTGCAATTTAAAGAAATTGAAGATGCTAAAATAAGAAATGAGCGTACGCTGGAAGGTGCCCTTGATGCAATTATCACAATTAACCAGGCAGGTACCATAGAGTTTTTTAACAAAGCAGCCGAGAACCTGTGGAGCATACCCCGAAAAGATGCCATAGGGCAAAACGTACGCGCACTGTTCTCAGAAGAACAAATTAGAGATGACGACTTTGTGGCACGATATACCAAACCCGATGAAGACAAAATAATCGGTGAACGCAAAGAAGTACAAATCAGAAACAATAACGGCGACGATGTACCCGTTCTTTTCTTGTTATCAGAGGCTAAAGTAGGTAATGAGCACACCTATACGGCTTTTATTCAAAACATAGAAGTTGAATTATTCTGATATTTTTCCCTTTTACTTTTGATTTTGATCATTTTTTAGTCTAAATTTATTTCTAAATAGAATTTTATCTGAAAATCCGTTAATATTTACATGGCGGATGCAGAATAAATGCCTGTTTGGATCATTTGAGAATTGAACTTACTACAATTTACTAACCTGATTGCTGCAAGACGTGAAAACAATTTTTAAAAATAAAAATTCTGTTTCTGATATAGATAAATTTCTGTCACTCGCTGATACCGGCACCTTTCATGTTGCGGAAAGCCATAGTGTAATTCTTGACACCACGGCTGCAACAATGCTGGGGTATGAAAAAAAAGATGAATTGCCCACTTTCGAAACTCTCCTGAAACAGGTCCCTTCCGAAATGAGGAAAGAATTATCTGAAAAGTACACCATTCTTTTCGAAAATAAAATAATAAAAAAGGTGCAATTTGCATTTAACCGTGCAAACACTGACAAGGGTGAGCAAATATGGCTTGAATGTAACGCAGCTTTAGAAAAGCCAAAAGATAATTCTGGAATCTTTGCCTATGGTACATTACGTGATGTTACCCTGGAAAAGAAAAAAGAAGCTGAATTAATGGCCGAAAAACAAAAAGCGCTGGATGCCGACCGGCTAAAAACAGCGTTCCTGCATAACCTTTCGCACGAATTGCGCACCCCTATGAATGCCATTTTAGGGTTTTCAGAACTTATAAATATAGGCAGACTGGCTGAAGAGAAAAAGAATGAATTTTCGCGTATTATTCAAACAAAAGGAAATACCCTTATCAATTTAATTGATGATATAATTGAAATTTCTAAGTTTGAAACCGGGCAGATTAGTGTTACCCGAACAGAATTTAATTTAAACAATCTTTTAAAAGAGATAAAAGAACTGGCTTCTGACAGACGAATTACAATGCACAAGGAGCAGGTTGAAATACATGTAATTCAACCTGAGATACAGGGCAACGAGATGATATACGCTGACTCTGGGAGAATTATCCAGGTAATGGATAAACTGGTACATAATGCGTTTAAATATACCGATAAAGGAAAAGTTGAAATTGGCGTGCATCGCAAGGATAAAAAATGGATACAATTTTATGTTAGTGATACCGGATGCGGTATCTCCAGCGAGCAGGAAAGAAATATATTCAACCGTTTCAGGAAACATGATGAAAAAACATCAATGCTGCTGGGAACTTCAGGACTGGGCTTAACAATTTCCAAAGGTATTATTGAAATGTTGGGAGGAAAATTGTGGTTGGAATCTAAACCCGGTGACGGCAGTACATTTTATTTTACCATTCCTTACCATGAAAAACCCGAAAAAGGTATAGAATCAGAAATAGCAAGTCCTGCAGAAAGGGATAATAACAACTGGAAAAACAGAATTTTTTTGGTAGCTGAAGATGAAGATGTAAACTATAAGTTTCTTGAGGTAATCTTACACCAGATGGAAGCCCAGGTAATACGAGCAAAAAATGGCAAAGAAGCGGTTGAACTGGTAAAGAAAATCAACAACATCGACCTTGTTTTAATGGATATAAAAATGCCCGTGATGAATGGGTTCGATGCCACCAAAGAAATACGAAAAATAAAACCAGAAATTAAAATTATAGCCCAAACCGCTTATTCTATGAAAGACGAACAGGAAAAATGCATGAAAAGTGGTTGCGATGATTATCTGGCCAAACCTCTTGACATAAACATGCTGACAAAAAAAATTAATGCACTATTATAGCGCATTGATTTTTATCCGGCTTTTTTACTTTTAAGCGCTTCCACCATTGAACTTCCTAACGTAGCAGGTGATTTTACCACATGAATACCACATTCCTGCATAATCTTCATTTTGGCTTCCGCAGTATCATCTTTTCCTCCAATAATGGCACCTGCGTGTCCCATACGGCGTCCTTTTGGGGCGGTTTGTCCGGCAATAAAGCCCACTACAGGTTTTGTGCCATTTTCTTTTATCCAGCGTGCAGCATCGGCTTCCATACTACCACCAATCTCTCCTATCATAATAATGCCTTCGGTTTGGTCATCATTCATCAACAGCTCAACAGCTTCCTTGGTAGTTGTGCCAATTACTGGGTCACCACCAATACCAATACAGGTACTTTGACCTAGCCCAGCCTTGGTAATTTGATCGACAGCCTCATAAGTAAGGGTTCCGCTGCGTGAAACAATTCCGATGGTGCCTTTTTTATGTATGAATCCTGGCATGATACCTACTTTGGCCTCATCCGGAGTGATTACGCCCGGACAATTGGGACCTACTAACCTTGTATTGGTTCCTTTTAAATAATGTTTGGCTTTCACCATATCATTGGTAGGGATTCCTTCAGTAATGCATACAACAAGGGAAATGCCAGCACTGGCAGCTTCCATAATTGCATCTGCAGCAAATGGTGGTGGAACAAATATCAAGGAAACGTTAGCACCGGTTTTTTCAACGGCCTCAGCAACGGTGTTAAAAACAGGTCTGTCAAGGTGCTTCGTGCCGCCTTTACCCGGTGTTACACCGCCAGCAACATTGGTGCCGTAGGCTATCATTTGCGATGCATGGTAACTCCCTTCGCTACCGGTTATACCTTGTACAATAATTATTGAATCTTTGTTTACAAGAACACTCATTAGATTTTATTTTTTCTTTTTTCAAAGGTAATGATAATTATATATTCCTTCAATATAATGCTTACAAACATTAAACAGTATCCGGTTGTTCAATGCCATTTATAATTTTTATGATGAAAGCTTCAGGAAAATTACTTGGAGAACTTACTGCCGTTCTTCACCATTGAACCAAACCTTAAAGTCATTAATTTTTTCACGACTGACAAATAAGTCTTTATCATAGTCCTGCTGAACTTTCACCTTTAGTTTTCGGCTGGAATAAACCACCACATCTGAAATGGCATTAATATTTACTATTGTTGACCGGTTAATTCTGTAAAACATTGACGGATCAAGCAAATCCATTAGCTCCTCCAGCTTATAATCAATTACATATTCTCTTCCGGCATTTGTAATTAAAGAAACATCGCGCCCTTCCGCATTGAAAAGTGCTATTTTTTCAGTGGTCAGAGATTTAATGTGATCCCCCACCCTAATCATAAACCTGGTTTTGTAGCTTTTTTTAAATTGAGATACAATATCATTCAATTCTTCATATTTTAACCTGTCCCGGGTACCTAAAACGTTTTCTTTTAATGATTTCAGCTTTTCAAGGCTGGCATAAAGACTTTCATAACTTACAGGCTTTAACAGGTAATCAATGCTGTTTACTTTAAAAGCTTCAATGGCATACTGATCAAAGGCAGTGGTGAAAATAATAGGCGTATGAATTTTCACCTGCCGGAAAACATCAAAACTAATTCCATCGGGCAATTGAATATCCATGAAAATTAAATCAGTACCTGGTTCATTTTCCTTTAACCAGTTTACGGCTTCCTGAACTGTGCCGGCCACTCCGGCAATACTTATATCCGGATCATAAAATGAAAGGAATGAAGTAAGCTTCTCAACCGCAGGTTTTTCATCTTCAATTATAAATACACGCATATATTATATTTTAAAATGTTCATTCTTCTAGTTCTTCAACATTTAGGTGTGAAAGAAGAGGCAGATAAATATTCTTCTCATCATTATTGGTATGAAATTCAATTTTTCGTTTCATAAAATAAAAACAAGCTTCATTAATCTTCAACAAATCATTTTCAGGTAATTTTTTGTCAATCACATCAAACATTTTGTAGCTTAGCACCAAATAATTATCCTGAACCGAGGTTTGCACCTTCAGGGGAGTTCGTTTTGAAATAATGGTGGAAAAAATTATATGTTCTGCTACAATTTGTAAGGATCCGGGCACGAGCAGAGCATCTTTATAATCATTGGCTCCATCGGTGAGAATCGTTAGCTGATCTTCATATTTAAAATTTAAAAGATACTGTAATCGGGTTATCTGGTCAATTTCATCGTGCAGGGGCACCAGTTCTTTTTTTCTACTTTCAATAATATACCTGTATACTTTTGAAAAACAATCAATGTATCGGTCAGCAAGGTGTTGATTGGAATGAATGAGTATTAAAAGTAATTCAAACAAGGTATAAAACAACTCCGGACGGTTTTCGCGTTGAAAGCTCCTGAATTCATATTCCAAATTCTGGTGTAGGTTATATTCATGTTCAATGGCAATTTCATTTCGCTGATGCATAAAAAACAAACTGAAATAAAAAGTAAGATAAAAAACAGCGGTAAGGAGAAAAATAATATTAAACACCCATAACTCGCGGTTGAATTCTGAATAGCCCAGATAAAATTTGAAATAAGTTCCAAAAACCAACAGGGTTATCATTACAGTAAGAGGCAGACCTATGGCAAGGTGTTTCAAAATCCAGGTGTACGGGTTGTCCCCTTTTTTGCTAAAAGATGCTTTGCCTATAAAAATGGTTAAGATACGTAATGACTCAAATACCAGGGCTGTACCCAGAATAGTCACCATCAGTTCATGACCTATAAAAAGGTTTTGCAGGTTGGCAAGGCTGTCAAACACAAGTAAAATCAATACATAAGCCATAAAACCAAAGCCAATGGAAGAAAAAATGCGGAATAATATGTTATGCACTAAATTTTTCTTCATCATGGTTGCTTAGGAGAGGTAATTTTACAATAAAATGCGTATTCTTTTCTATCGTAATGTTTTTATCTGTGTAACAGTCGTAACGACTTTTCAAATTATTCAACCCGGTATGTGTTGATAAAGCTGTTGGATTTTGAATTATTTTATTCTCAACATTAATCAGGTATGGCTTCACTTTAAGGTTGTTTTTTACTACTACAAATTCACCTTCTTCAATATAAACTTCAATTGAAAGCGGATTTTTATCACTTACCAGGTTATGCTTAATGGCATTTTCAACCAATAGCTGTAAACTCAGTGGAGGAACCTTCAACTGAAAGGTATTCTCCGGAATATTCACATCCAGGTGCACAGCATCCTGGTATCTGATTTCAAGGAGGTATTTATAGGTTTGAAGGATTTCAAGCTCTTCCTTCAGGAAGATCAGGTTATAATCAGCCAGTTCAAATATTTGTTTGTATGATGAAACCAGAGCCCTCACGTATTTTTCTGTTTCAACCGTATCGCGGTAAAGCATCCCTGATACGGTATTTAATGAGTTAAATAAGAAGTGGGGGCTCAACTGTTTTTTAAGTGCATCAAAACGTAAGTCTAGCAAATGACGCTTGTTCTGCAAGGTTCTGATTTGATCAACAGCAAACTGGTAATAGGAAAACAGGGATAGATCGGTAAGGGTAAAAACAAAAACCAGGAAAGCCAGCAATACCATTAATTTATAATTAAAATCACTACCTATAAATTCCAAAAACGATAATTGCCTGCCCTCGTTAGGAAATAGTGAATACAGATAAATAAAAATAAAAGTAATCAAGAAGGTAATGCCCAGGTTCGTCAGAAATCCAGCGAGAAAGCGCCTGCCCAGGGAGGTACGCCACGAAAATATTTTTGTAAGGTGGGTGCTTATCAATACCAGTGCGTATCCCGTAAGGGCAAACCCAAGCCATGCCCAGAGCATAATATCAAGACTGCTGAATAAATAAGATGCAGAAGTGTTTTGCCCCACAAAGAAATAAAAATACAGGATTACTGTAATAATCAAAGAGCCTGCCAATAAATAAATAATTGTTCGGGTATTCACTCTTTTGGGCTTAAGTGTTGTAATGATAAAAGTATAAAATTCTATTATAAAATGAAGTCAAATGTAAGCTGTGTAAACAAAAAGAAAGATTTTCCTCCTTACCTTGTGACTTTATAAAAGGGAGTATTTTCAACTCAATTATTGCAAATGGCTACCCCCCGGGGTTATTGAATTGCATAAAGGTTTTGTAATCATGTTGCATACTTATTTTAGTTTTTATTGGTTTCCCATACCCTGCAAGGTTTTGTATTGCAGATAATTACTTTGAAGATCTTCCGCTGCATCGCGATACATAAATTTTCCTTCATCGGATTTTTTCACAAAAGGTTTGAGCCGCATCAGCAGGGTACTTTTTTCAATATCAACAGAGATTTGATCCATGGCTTCGATTATTAATGGGATGGTTTTATCATGTCCCATCAAGTCATTGTTTTGAATTGCCAGACGCAAAATTTCCTCAATGGTTCCGTTCTGGTCCATGTCGTTTATCAAATCAAAAAACTTATAAATCAGCATATCGGTAAATTCCATCTTTGAGAGTAGTTCACGAAGCACTGCACCGGCAGCGTGTTGAAAATCATCGTCAAGCAGCTCTTCCGTATATTCCAGAATATAATCAGTTACTTTTTCATTTATTTCATTGCGTCGAATCAGGTCCAGTATCACGTTATAACCTTCAAGGTTGTCGTCAATTTCTTCCAGCAGGCTGAAGTAGGATCGGATAAATTCATCATCATTTACGAAGGCACGATTTACTTTACGCAGCATTAGACCTTTTTGGCTGTTGGATTCAAAATCTTCAGCACCGCGCATCAACTGAATGAGAATATTGATATTCTCTGAAGGTTGATTTTTTTGTCCCAAATCTGCCAGGCTATTCAAAATCTCACCCTTTAGAACAAAATAAGGGCTTGATATTTCATCAACCACTCTGGATAATTCATTTATTACCCGCTTATCCTCAGGAAGATAATCAATCATCATAAGCAAAAGCGCACCTTTTTCACGTTCAGAACTAAACTCAGAGACTGTTTCAAGAATCCTTATAAATTCCTCGGTGGAAAGTTTGCGTGTTTGGAGCAGATCTTTGATTACATTACCCTTTTCGGAATTAATTTCCATCGCACGGATAACATCAAGATAGGCTTCAAGGATTCTTGTGTCGCGGGGAAAATTATTATTAACCACACGTAATACAGAGCCTCTTTCAGTATTGTATTCCAGGGTTGAAGTAACTTGTAAAAGTAGCTCTAAAAGCTCTCCAGAAAGATCATATTTAAATAGCAATTCACGCAAAAGAGACCCTTTCAGACTGTTCGATTCAATCATCGCCATTTCCGGTATAAAATCTTGTAACTGGTTTTTATCCAGCTCAAGCTGATCAACAGCTACAAGAAAATAAAGGTTACGTACTGCACGTGAGGTCCGGTTAATTGTGTATATTTCCTCCAGGACGCCCCGGATACCTTCAGCATCATAAATTCTTATTACGCGCGAAGTTGCACCAATGCCTTTTCTTTGAATCAGTTCCGGGAGGATGTCGGCTAACCATTGTGCACCGCTGGGCGCAAAGGGTTTTTCGTTTCCTCCTTCTAAATATTCTTTATTCACCCGTCCGTTTGCCTGAGCTTCAATACGCAACGTGCGGTCGTTTCCAAATGCCACACGCGTAATTTCAAGGTAACTGCCTTTTGATCCTCCAATGATGTCTTTGTCATCCGGAGAAACAATAAAAGTGCCTTTAAAATTAATCTGATAATCACCATGCTGTGTATCCATAAAAACAGAAGCAAATTTCATTTCTGTCCGGGTAACCGGCTTTTCCGGCGCCGGCGTAACCATGGCAAATGATAATGCCGGTAATTCAGGTGTAGAAGGTAAATTACCACACCGGGGTGATGGAGTATTACTTCTAATGACCGGAACCGGAGGATAATCTGGAAACAAGCCATAAAGCGCTCCCATAGCGAGGGATGGTAATGATATAAGGCATGCGAGAAAAATAATCCGTGTATTCATTTTTGTATTTTTAAATTTTATAGTACAAAAATGGATGAGAAAGCCGGGAATAAAAAGTGTAATGATGTGAGTTGGCAGATAAATGGTATGAATGGTCATCATGGGTTATAAGTGAAACTAATAAATCCTGTTTTGCTTTCAATTGATAATCTTAGGGGTATTCATAGGTTTCGTTTAATGGAGCGCTTACTATTAAATTCCTTTACCACCCGGGCAAACATCGGTTTGAAAACGATCATATCATTGCTAAAGCAGTCATTTATCTTTTGCCTTCCGGAAGATAATTTCTCCAACAACAATTAAGATAGAAACGTGCACAACCAGCTAAGAAGATGTATTTTTGCACCTGAAAAAATGCAAAGAGAAATGCACCATACAGATACCATTTGCGCGATAGCCACACCCCCGGGGAAAGGTGCCATTGCTGTTATCCGGCTGGCAGGGATAGAAGCTGTCCCCATTGCTACAAAGTGCCTGAAACTGTCGGGGAACAAGCTACTCGCTGACCAGGCAGGGAACACCATCCACTATGGTAAATTTACTTTTAATGATGAATTGATTGATGAGATTTTGGCCAGCCTGTTTCGAGCTCCCCACTCTTATACCGGTGAAGACGTTGTAGAGATTTCATGCCACGGAGCACCCTATATTCAAAACCTCATATTACAAACACTAACCAAGCATGGTGCCCGGCTGGCTGAGCCCGGGGAGTTTACCCAGCGTGCCTTTTTGAATGGTAAAATGGACCTGAGCCAGGCCGAAGGGGTGGCAGATCTTATTGCATCGGCATCTGAATCAAGCCGCAAAGTAGCGCTTAACCAGATGCGGGGAGGGTTTTCCAAAAAAATTGCAGAGATGCGGCATTCGCTTTTACAGTTTATTTCCCTGGTGGAGCTGGAACTGGATTTTAGCGAAGAAGATGTGGAATTTGCTGACCGCAAAAAACTTTCAGCCCTTATCCTTGAAGTGATGCAGGTACTTAATGCCCTGGCAGATTCCTTTCGCATGGGAAATGCAATTAAAAATGGTATACCTGTAGCCATTGCCGGCAAAACAAATGTGGGTAAATCTACCCTGCTCAACAGCCTGTTGAATGAAGAAAAAGCCATAGTGAGCGACATTGCCGGCACTACCCGCGATGTAATTGAAGATGTGTTGCATTACAAAGGTATGGAACTCCGCTTTATTGATACTGCCGGCATACGGGAAACCCTCGACAAAATAGAAACCATAGGCATACAACGCACCTATGAAACAATTAAAAAAGCTGATGTGGTGTTGCTGGTAACTGAACCGGATGAGAGCATACAATCAGTTCAGAAACAAATAGACGCGCTACAATTACGAGAGGAGCAACAACTGGTGGTTGTAATCAATAAAGCCGACCTTGCCAAAAAAGAAGATTTGGACAAAACCATACTTGAGCTGCATACCTTACAGATGGAGGGAATAGCCATTTCCGCCAAAAGCCCTTACGACGCACAGCTTATTTTAGATAAAATATTACAGATGAGCGAACTGAGCCGTTTTGATGCTGGAGAGACCCTGGTGACTAACCTCCGCCATTACGAAGCTTTTCGAAAAGCCTCAGAAGCACTTTTACGCGCCCACGAGGGCCTGCAAACCCAGCTCCCCACCGACCTGCTGGCCCAGGACATCCGCGAAGCCCTGCACCACCTGGGTGAGGTAACCGGAGAAGTAACTACAGATGAGATACTTGGCAATATCTTTAGTCAGTTTTGTATAGGAAAGTAACCGATGTAAACTGCCCTTGCCTAACCGCCTGGCAACGTTAATCGGCATGATTTACTTTCTGTATCCACCTACTATTTATGATTTTTTCTTGGTTTAGGTAATACAAACCACGAAATACCTGTTTGCAAGCTGAGGATGAATTTTACATAATAAAATCAAATACTAATTTAGGTTTGAATGTGTATAATACCATCTAAAAAGCAAAAAGATTTTTTTAATAATAAAAAATATTTATCTTTGTTGTTGTAAACAATATTTGTCTATGCCTGTTATTAGAGAAAGTTTAAATAATGAAAGAAAATAATTCAATACATGCCTTAGCTTACTTCAATTTTTTAAAAACCGGAAGTTGGATAGAGGAAAAAGTAAAAAAGGCATTAAAGCCCTATAGCATTACTCATGCACAGCTTAACACCCTTTCTATATTAGTAGAAAACCATCCTGAACCAGTTTCAGCTAATGAATTAAAAAAGAAAATATTAGTAAGTAATCCTGATGTTACCCGCTTGCTGGACAGATTGGTAAAAAAAGGATATGTGGTAAGAGAAACCTGCCCTGAAAATCGCAGAAAAATTGATATATCAATGACAGAAAGTGGAATAGAGCTATTCAAGCAGGCCCATATTTCTACAAAAAAAGCGGTAAGTAATTTCTTTGAAGATCAAATATCTGCTGAAGAAGCGAAAGAATTTAGAAGAATTTTACATAAAATCAGAGGTTAAAAAATTTTTATCCAAACAAATGTTTATAACATTTGTTGTTTTAAACAATTATAATTCACTAAATCAAAATACCATGAATACTGAAAATGTAAAAGAATACAATAACGGGGAAATAACTGTGGTATGGCGCCAAAGCGCTGTATTCATGCAGGAAAATGTGTAGCTGCATTGCCACAGGTTTATAATCCAAAAGAAAGGCCCTGGATTAAAATAAATAATGCGACAAAGGAAGCATTAATTGCTCAGATAAAAACCTGTCCTTCAGGAGCACTTTCTTATCACATCAATGATTAGTGCCAATAAGATAGCACCCAACATCTGCTTTTTTAAATCCTAAATAAGTTAATATAAACAGTAAAATTAAAATCAATTTAAATTTTAGAAAAATGAAAACAAAAACAATTGTATTGGCATTTATTATAATGCTTTCAGGTATCGTAATGTACGCGCAAAAAGTAGAAGTAAACCCAAAAAAATCGAATATTGAATGGGTTGGTGAAAAAATTGGTGGACAACATGAAGGAAATATCCTCCTAAAAAGTGGTTCAATTGAATTGAAAGACAATAAAATTGTAGATGGTAATTTTGTTGTAGATATGACTACGATTACGAACACAGATCTTGAAGATGAAGAATATAATCAGCGATTAGTGGGTCACTTAAAATCTGACGATTTTTTTGGGGTCGAAAATTATCCTACGGCCAGTTTTGTAGTAACTGAAAGCTCAAAGTTTAGTAATGGAAAAGCAACTGTAACCGGAGACCTTACTATTAAAGGGAAAACGGAGAGAATAACCTTTGATGTAGTTAGAGCAGGAAAAGAGTATTCTACGAAAATTGATGTAGACCGCTCGAAATTTGATGTAAGGTATGGCTCAAATTCATTTTTCGATAATCTTGGAGACCAGGCAATTGATGACATTTTCACACTTGATATTAAGCTAGTGACGATGTAATTCTCATATTCATTAGTCTTAGGAATTAAAATCATGATTCATTCAATTTTAAATAAATAAATTATGGAAAAGCCCAGAATAGCAGGTAGAGAACCCACAATGGCAGACTTAGAAGCAGGTGAAACCTATGCATGGTGCGCATGTGGCAAATCTTCCAATCAACCCTGGTGCGATGGTTCTCATCAGGAAAGTAATTTTTCACCCACCGTTTTTACCCTTGACGAACCAAAACCAGCAGCCATGTGCATGTGCAAACAAACAAAGAGTCCACCCTACTGTGATGGCTCTCACATGAACCTGGAAGATTAATAATGAAACACAGTCAAAAGGATATCCGTGTGATGAATACATAAAGAGTATTCATCGCAGTATCCTTTTTAAAAAATTGATAAAAGAAATAGTCTGATTTTATCAGACAAAGTACTTTTCATTCGGTAAATTCCACAGTTTAGATTAATTGGCAGAAAAAAGTCTGAATTATTGGATTTGAACTAAACCAACTCTTTAACAGAGATTTGCCATTTTCTTTGATTATTTATTAGAAAAATATTTCATGATGAAAAAAATATTAGCCTTTTCAGGAAGCAATCATTCCAAATCAATTAATCAGCAATTGGTTAATTTTGCAGCGTCTTTAGTAAAAGAAGCCAGGGTTGAAATTCTGAATATAAGTCATTGGAGCATACCTGTTTATTCTATAGATATGGATCCTGACCAAACGCCTGTTGAAATTACTCAGTTAATTGAATTAATATATAATCATGATGGCTTTATTATTTCATCGCCTGAACATAATGGCAGCACGCCCGCATTTTTTAAGAATATAATTGATTGGTTAAGCCGGAGGTCTAAAAATGTATTTGGGAACAAACCAATGCTCTTAATGAGTGCCTCACCAGGTAAAAAAGGAGGTGTAAACAACAGAAAATTTCTGGAACATTTGCTGCCTCATCTGGGTGCAAATATCACTACAACCTTCAGCATTTCATCATTTTATCAAAATATGCAAAATGGAAAAGTTGATGATGAATTACAGGAAGAGCTGGGCAAAGAACTTACCACTTTTTTACAAGTATTGAATAACTAAACCTATGGTCTATGAAAGCAGACAAAAAAACTTTAAACAACTGGCCTGAGCTTGATTTTAATAAAATGCAGGACACTATTGAAACTTTACATCAGTGGATACAGATTGTTGGAAAAATAAGGTTAAAAACCATGCCCTGGCAAAATCATTCGTGGCATACCACACTCTATGTCACTTCTAATGGGTATTCAACGCTGGGAATTCCCTATGAGGGGCGAATAATTCAAATTGACTTTAACTTTCGTAAACACCAGCTTGTTATTCAATGTTCTGACACCGAAGAGTTAACAATGGGTTTGTTTTCGCGAACGGTGGCTGATTTTTACCATGAACTTTTTAAAAAATTAGCAAGCATTGGAGTGCATATTAAAATTCATCATAAACCCAATGAAATAGAACCAGCAATTCCTTTTAAGCAAAATACAGTTAACAAAAGTTATGAACCCAATGATGCATTTGCACTTTGGCAAGCCATGTTAAAATCCAATGAAGTATTCACAAAGTTCCGAGGTGAATTTATAGGCAAAGCAAGTCCGGTTCAATTGTTTTGGGGAGCCTTTGATTTGGCCATAAATCGTTTTTCCGGTAAAAAAGCGCCCCTTCACCCGGGGGGAATGCCAAACATGCCTTTAGCAGTGATGCAGGAAGCTTATTCGCAAGAGGTTTGCAGTGCGGGCTTTTGGCCAGGATCTAAAGATGCTCCAAATCCTGCATTTTATTCTTACATATACCCCACTCCTGATGTTTATGCCGAACAAAACATACTGCCTGAACAAGCATTTTTTAGCCTGGAAATGGGTGAATACTTTTTGCCATATGCTGTGGTTCAAAATGCTGAAAATCCTGAAAAAATGCTTTATGATTTTTTAACTACAACTTATGAGGCTGCAGCAAAAACCGCTGAGTGGGATAAGGATTTGGTAAAACCTAAGTAGTGTCTGCGCGAAAACCCCAATTTCTTTGCCGATTTTCGGGACAGGCTGTTATGCTTGTCAGAAAAATACTCATTTACATAAGTAAACTGCGTTTTTTCTGACTTCACAAGCCTCGAACCAGGACTTTTCTCATCAGACACATGTGTTTTCGCGCAAGGACTAAGTAATATAGGTATCATAATTAATCTTAGAAAATTCACATCTAAAACATTAATTCTATTGCAAATTTTGTTTAATTTTCAAAATCAGAGTATGCAAAAATTCTTACAGATATGACTAAAAATACAGCAATATTAAAAATTGAGCCCCTAAGTTTGCCCTGGAAAACACAGGATCCTTTTATTTTTTGTGCTTATCATTTTGACAAATATCCGGGAGGTAATACTCATTTAGGCCCAAACAGCAGTCTGAAAGGACGAAATTTAGGCCAGGATTTTGCCGGAATAGATAACTGGAACATGTATCACGGAACCAGGGTTCCGGGTTTTCCTGAACATCCACATAGTGGTTTTGAAACGGTAACCATAGTAGCGAAAGGCATGGTTGATCACTCCGACTCCCTGGGTGCAAGTGGTCGTTTTGGAGAAGGAGATGTGCAATGGCTCACGTCGGGAAAAGGAGTGCAACATGCCGAGATGTTTCCTTTATTAAAAGAAGATTCTAACCCGTTTGAGCTTTTCCAACTCTGGCTGAACTTACCAAAAAAGAGTAAAAAAGTAGCGCCCTATTATAAAATGCTATGGCGTGATGATATACCCATAATAACAGAAAAGGATGAAGAAGATAAAGTGACCTACATTAATCTGGTTGCCGGTACCTTCAGAGATAAACTTGCGCCGGCCTCTACACCTGATTCATGGGCCGCAGACCCGAATAACCATGTTCAGATATGGATATTTAAGATGGAGGCCAATGCAACATTCACTCTTCCTTTAATAAATGAAGATGTAACTCGCTCTTTATATTATTATAAGGGAAATTCATTCACAATTGAAGAGACAACCATTAAAGAAAATCATTTGGTTGAATTGGCTGCTAATGAAGAAACAAAAATCACAAATGGATCAAAAGAGGGTAGTTTTTTGTTTTTACAGGGACGACCAATTAATGAACCCATCTTGCAATACGGCCCTTTTGTAGCCAACACAAGAAATGATTTACAAGAAACAATGCTGGAATATCAACGCACGCATTTTGGTGGATGGCCCTGGGCTTCATCAGACCCTGTTCATGACAAATTAAGAGGCAGGTTTTCTAAAACACCCGATGGGCAGGAAGTAATGAAATAAGGTGGTCTTGATTGTTTTAATTTTTTAATAAAGGTCAGTATAAATGCTGTTTCTGCATATTTAAACATGTAGCAAAGAAGTTTTAGGTTGAGAAAATGCTGGTTTAAACAATAAAACCCCGGGTATACTAAGTATCAGCAAGAATTTTTATAAGAATTTAATATTTACCAGAGCCTGTTTTATGTCATGACTTTAATCAAATTGCAATAATTAAGGCTGAAGCGAACTGAATGGCTGCCACAGGAGCCCATATGCGTTCAATTTTGCTGGGTGTTATGGTATTCATGATGGTTGCAAAGAAGAAAAAAACAGCAACTATCCATATTCCAATGTCAGCAGTAGTTTTTAAGCCCGGAAAAAATAATGCTGCTTCAGATAATACGATGGCAATAGTTAAACCGAGAATAATCATGTTTAAAACTGCTACCATTCTCATTTTGGGCGGATATTTGCCCGGATACTTTCCACCCATTGATGCCTCACCCCAGGGAACACCGGCTGCCAGCAAACCCTGAAAAATTATCACAATTCCTGTGAGAATTGTGAAAACAATGGCAGATATTGTCTCAGTCATAAGAGCAAAGTTTTGTGTTTACAATAAAATTTCTTCCTTAAACCCTGATAATTTAAATGGTTATTAACGCAGGAATGAGCATTTTGTTTAGCACATCAGTATATTAGACACTTTGATGAGAAGGGAGCATGGTATATTAAACAGTGTATTGAAAAAAACTGAAATGTTGTTGTCAGGAATATCTGGCTTCGACCAAAGCTGTTCGTCCCTTAAGCCTCCACCTTCACCACCACCTTACCCGTATATTCGTTGTTGTCCATCTTTTTATGGGCTTCAACCAATGCATCGAAAGAGATTACCGAATGGGTATGCAGTTTATAATTTCGGGCTTCTATCTGCTCAAGCATGTACTGAAGGTTTAGCGTATCTTTATCTGCATGCAGCTCTTCTGAGGAATAAAAAGAGACCTGTTCATGCCCAAGGGCTTTCTTAAAATCAGCTGAGGCGCTTGTGCCATAGCTAGCGGCAAGCGAACCGGCCAGGCATATTCTGCCTTCAGGGGAAAGCATATCAAAATCATCGGCCAGTGAGGTTTCGCTTACAACGGCATCTACCACGCCATCAGCGCCTTCCGGCCAAATCTCTTTTACTTGTGCAGCTACCGTATTATCTGATACAATCACTTTGTACATGCCACAATCAAGCATCCGTTCTTTTTTAGATTCACTTCGCGTGATGCCAATCACCTGGCCACCCAGCAGGTTTACCATCTGCGTAATGGCAATACCAAGGGCTGACGCCGCGGGCCTAACCACTACACGCGGCTTATCTTCTAATTTTAACTCCTCAAAAAGGCAGCCCCAGGCCGTAAAATATGTTTCAGGCACAGCACCGAATTCTTCCCACGTAAGTGAAGTATTTACCGGAAATACATTTGATAAAGGCACCACTATTTTTTCTGCATAGGAGCCATTGTATTTGCGGCCCATGCCGCCCATGGCTGCTGCTACTTTTTGCCCGGGTAGAAGCGTTCCGTCAGGACAATCGGCAACAATACCCACGCACTCGATACCAATCACTTTGGGGAATTTCACTGCATCAAATGAGCCACCCATGCGGGTAATGGCCTCAGCGCGGTTCAGCCCAAAAGCTTTTATTTCAATAAGCACCTGGCCTTGTTCCGGCACAGGATCAGGAATTTCTTTCAGCTCCAGTACTTCAGGGCCACCGGGTTTTGAAATGACATATGCCTTCATAATTTATGCTGTTATCTTACAATAATTGGTTTGCATATATAACCCGGCGAGCAAAGAATTGTTCCGGCTACCTTATCCGATTTTGATTTGGAGTTGTACTATCAACCACCGGCACATCAAGATAATTTCCCAATGCCAGCCCATGATCCAGGGCTTTTTCGCGTGTAGTGGAAATGAGCCTGTAAGGTTTACCGGGTGTTTTAAAAACCATGCTTACGCGATACGAATGGCCACCCGAAAATTTAGGCGTAAACATGGCAGCCGACGGCTGATATACTTTTCGTGACATGCGAACCCTTAACACGGAGATGAATTTTACATCCGGCAGGGTATACCATTTGCCAAAAGTAAACCCCATGATGCGGGTGATTTTTCTTATTCGCATTGTTTCTTTCTCAATAACATAACCATTGGCCATATAAAGCACTGCAAGGGTCAATCCCAGCGAGAGCATGCCAAAAAGGAACATGTAATTCAGGAAAAATATAATATTTATGACCAAAACCAGAAATAGCAAGGGTGAGAGCCAGGACTTTATTTCGATGAGGGTGAAGTGGCTTGGCTTATCAGGCATGGTACAATATGGCTGCGCTTATAAGACAATGAAGTTAAACATAAAGTGTAATTCCCCAAAAATTTCTTTATCAGATGAGAATATAATCAAACAAATTAATATTTGTCCGGATCAAATTCAAACAGAATCTTTCTGTAATCATTCCATGTATCTGTTTGAGGATTGTAATCTAAAATATTTTTTTAGGCCAACCTGAAGAACCAAAGCCCACAAATCTTTTTACTTTAAGTGAAAAGCCAAAATACCTTGCTCGCTCTGACAATGAACGATACTTTTAGGCACCAGGCAACCTTCAATCAAAAATGACAATTGTTATTTTACATTTCCCCACCACCTTCGTCACCTCCACCATCGCCAGCTGATCTATTGCTACCTTCATTCACGTAATTATTGATACGCCAGGTCATATTCAGCATTACGATGGGAGCCCTGTGGGTGTATAACCGGTACGCATTAAAATTCCTGCCTTCTGTTACAGATTCGTGCCGGTCTGTATTAAATATATCCCTCACCTGTAGAGTGAGACTAAGATTATTGTCTAAAAATGATTGCCGAATGGCACCATCAACCTCAAAGGTAGCCTCTTCGGTTTCCTGTCCTTCTATTTCGCGACTGTCATATTCGGGCGTAATTTGTATACGGGTATTTTCTCCTATTTTAAAAATACTGTTCCATTCCACTGACCATGTAAAAGTCTCCCTATCAAGTGGATCCCCGTCAATTTCTCCTCTCACACGGTAGTTATAGAAATTTCCGGAAATATCAGATTGCCACCACTTTGTAAAGTCGGTATTGAGCATTATTTCGGTTCCCAGGGCATAATCAGAGCCAACATTGGCCCGGGTTGAGAGCATAATATTATCCTGATAAACTTCACGAACACCCTCGATTTTATTGTCGGTAACATGGTAATACATTTCAGCCGAAAGTGAACTAGACTCGCCAAAATTGCGCTGGTAACCCAATTCGTATGATCCGATATATTCGGGTTGCAGGTCGGGATTACCCCTGCGTACATTAAATGCATCGCTCCAGGTAATAAATGGCTCCAGATACCAACCTCTGGGTCGGTCAATGCGCCGGGAATAACTGGCCATCATTTGATTGTTCTCGTTAAACTGGTACGACATGTGTATGGTAGGGAAATAATCCCAGCGATTTATGTTGAATGTTCCTTCCTCTTTCATATCTACAACCCGGTAGGTATATTCACCCCGAAAGCCCAACTGGTAGCCTAAACTGTTCCACTCTCCCCGCAGCAGGCCGTATATGCCGTTTATATTCCGGGTATAGGTAACATCATGGCTGAATGGTTGCTGAAAGATAAATTCATCATTGGCGGGCTGGTAGAAAAATAATTCGTTGGTTTCATTTGCCTCACGTATGCGTCCTTCCGTTCCCAATTCAATATTCACAAGATTGCTAAAGGGTTGCTCATAATTTATACGGTAATTCATACCTTTTCCCGGGCCACTTTCCGTTGATTTCTGCCCCTCTACCCTATTGTCCTCCTCATCCAGCAGGTAATTGAGGGATTCTTCTGTACCATCACGATTGAATAACATCACCTCCACATCGAGCCTGTGGTCCTCTGCCTCGGCATTGGTTCCGTTAAAATTGTGTGTATAATTAGTGTTTAATGAATAAAAGTTACCCCCACGATACGATTCTTCAAGATTAGTATAGCTTATTTCGGTAGGGAAAAAGTCAGACCATTCTGTATAAACAGTGGTGGCCTCTCCGGTAGATAAGCGGTACCCGTAGCGTCCGCTTATGCTAATGGTATTTTTATTATCCGGAAACCACTCTATGCCAGCTCTGCCACTATAACTTTCGCGCCCCCTGTTGTAGCTGCCATCGGCATTGAGGTATTTAATGGTATCGTTGCTGTAGGTTTCCTGCCTGCGTTCTGCTGATCCCGGATAATTCCTTTCATTGTAATCAAACCCACCATAGAAATTAAATTTTTCCGTACGGTAATTCAGAAGAATATCCCCGCCATAGCTGTTGTTTACACCTGCATTTAGGTTCACTATCCCATTCAGTCCAGTAATTTTACGCTTCTTCGTAATAATATTTATAATTCCTCCCGTTCCCTCAGGATCAAACTTAGCCGAAGGATTGGTAATAATTTCTATGTTTTGAATCATGCTGGCAGGCATCTGCTGCAGGGCTTCATTGCCATCGAGTACCGAGGGACGGCCATCAATCAGCACGGTAAAATCACTATTTCCACGAATGGATACATTGTTTTCAATATCCACATCAATAGAAGGTACATTCTGCAGAATATCGGCAGCATTGCCAGACAAGGCTGAATATTGTTCGCCCACATGCACTACTTTTCTGTCAATTTTGTATTCTACAGCTCTCTCGTTGGCGGTTACCGTTACAGCATCCATATCAACAGAAGAACTGCCAAGCTGCACGCTTCCAATGCTTTTAGCAGGATTCTGGCTGCTTAATGCAATATCCTCATAATAAGTTTGGTATCCTATAAAGTTAATTTTTACAATATATTGGCCTGCTGCAGATGTTCCAACATTAAAATTTCCGTTTTCATCTGTAATAATACCATTGATAAGGCTGCTGTCGGGTACCGATATTAAACTCACTGTGGCATATTGCATGGGTTGCTCTGTGTTTTTATCCAATACAGTACCGCTTACTTTATAAGGTTTGCTGCTTTTATTCCCCTGCCCGAGTAAGACTGTCGTCAGGACGGATAATATAATCAGAAATGTCCAAAAAATTCTATTTATCATTATTGTTTGTTGTGTGTTTTTGCAAAATTAAACCGTTAATGGTTTAATTTTCTGTAAAATCATGTTTTTATCATGAATTTAACATTTCAAATGTTCTCTTTACCAAATTCGTAAATCATTTAATTGATATGTTTGTACAGCAGCTAAAACATATTTTAGTTTAGAAAATAGGTGAAAATCTGCCTTAACAAAGGGAGAAAACCGCAAATTGTCCTCAATTTAAAGTTTAATTTCCATACAAAGGGGGTAAACATGAGCCTCCTGCTGTAGTTTTCAAAACTATGTCCAAATATCTCTCCGGAAAACCGGTAACAGGCATTTGAAATGCCGGTAAACCCTTAAATGGCAAAAGCTGGGAGAAAAAGGCTGGGTTTCCAACCCTTACCACTACGCATCATTGCTGCTTCCGGAGTATAATTCCGCACCACTGTTAAAATATAATTCAACACCATCAAAAGTAAATTGCGGTTTTTGTTCTATATTTATATTGTCGTATATGGAAAATAACAGAGATAAATGGCAATGTCGAAATAAGAAGTATAAATACAATGTGTTTATGGAATCGTTGTGGGCAATGCTAAAAAACTACTCCGATG
>Ga0207419_1000207_pt1 | contig 48686 bp, 47 predicted proteins | sample ElkSloMetagenome_4_FD_184723 | JGI IMG/M metagenome (GOLD analysis project Ga0207419, IMG submission 184723) | Hot spring microbial communities from Elkhorn Slough, Monterey Bay, USA - MD2A (version 2) | ecosystem: Environmental > Aquatic > Marine > Intertidal zone > Estuary: Microbial mat ...
CAAACATATTGACAATTGGGGGAATTTTCGGTAAGATGGAAGAGGATGTATTAGGGGTAATTCGGCTACGCGCTTGACTTTTTATTCAACTAAAGAGCGGGTTGCCTATTGCCTGTTCCCTGTCTTTGTGGTGCTAATGATAGCGACTGGTATAATTAATTTGATCGCTTAACTGTCGGAGCGTTTGGGCTAACTCTAAATCCTTATTGCGTAATTGAGTAATTTTTTCACAGGAATACATAACCGTGGTGTGGTCTTTTCCCCCAAATAATTCCCCAATTTTCGGCAAACTCAAATCCGTATGTTGTCGCATCAAATACATTGCCACCTGACGGGCTAGACTAATTTCTCGCCGTCTAGACGTCCCTTTCAAATCCTCAACAGAGACTTTAAACGTTTCAGCAACAATTTGAATCACCGCTTCCGGGGAAGATTCTTGAGGTTGTTCAGCCGGACTCAAAACCGGGGCAATACTTTCGACTGTCATCGGTAAACCCGAAATCGAAGTATAAGCAACCGCCCGAATTAATGCCCCTTCCAATTCTCGAATATTAGACGTGTAACGAGTTGCAATATATTCAACCACCCCTTCAGAAAGACGAACATTTTCATACTCGGCTTTTTTCTGCAAAATTGCCATCCGCGTTTCCAAGTCAGGCGGTTGAATATCAGCCACTAACCCCATCGAAAAGCGAGAACACAACCGTTCTTGTAACCGAGGAATTTGATTCGGAGGACGGTCAGACGCGAGAACCACTTGTTTTCCCGCTTCATGCAACGTATTAAACGTATGAAAAAATTCCTCTTGAGTGTATTCTTTTCCTTCAATAAACTGAATATCATCGACCAACAACACATCAGCCGCCCGATAATGATCGCGGAAACTTTGCATACTATCTTTACGAATCGCCGCAATTAAATCATTTGTAAACTTTTCGGTAGAAACATAAAACACCTTAGCATCAGGATTAATTTCAATCCGATAATGTCCAATTGCTTGCATTAAATGGGTTTTTCCCAACCCGACACCACCACACAAAAACAACGGATTAAACTCTCGTCCAGGATACTCCGCCACCGCCAACGCCGCAGCATGAGCCAAACGACTATTTGCCCCAACCACAAACCGAGAAAACACATATTTAGAATTAAGATTAGGCGGTTTCAGGCGTTGATTTGAAGGCGTTTCCGCTACAGTAGACGGCCAAACCCGTTGTGATTTCGCCTGATCAAGCGTTGTTTGTGTTTCAGTCGTCACGTAAATTTCCACCGGATAGCCCAAAATATCTTGCGCCGCTTCGGCGATAATTTCCTTGTAGTGTTTTTGCAACCAATTGCGAGCAAAAGGATTAGGCGTGCGAATTACCAAACAATGATTTTCGAGTCGTTCCGCACTCGCCGTTTTGATCCACGTGTCGAATGTCGGCTCACCGAGTTGTACCTGGAGACGGTCTAAGACCTGATGCCATAAACTTTCAAGGGAAATTTCCACGGCTTCCTTCCGATTTTAATAGAGTTGAGACACTATGGGACAATAGACCCATACACCAGCTAACATTCGAGCCTACAAAAAATACCAGTGTGAACTACCCGGCCTAATAGAGAGCAGAGCTTCCATCTTCAACGAGAAATGCGTCCATCCACCTCAATGGTCTAAATTACAAGTCTAACGAATCTTTCCATCACGATCATCTCAATAGAGCGCAGACAGCCCCTCAAGAATTGCCGCCAAAAGAAGCAGAAACTCAAATTGTCAGGTTTGGGAATCTCCCGCAAATCGATTTAAAAGCAGAGGATGTATCAAAACTAGAACCGGAAAAACTGCTTGTTCCAGCATCGATAATGTTACAGTTGAGAGAAGCAATTGAACACCTGTTCCTTTATGATGGCTCAAACGGTCTAACTTCGGGAAAACCCGAAACCAGTACGAATCCTATTAGTTAACCGGACAATCTGGCGATGAGTGGTACAACGGAAAAAGTTTTTTGGAAGCAACCCATAATCTATCTTATGCTTCTGCTCACCGGAGCAGGAGGTGCTTTACTCGGCGAACGGTGGATAGAAAACCAAGCCCTTCTCTCCTCAAAAGAAAGCACTCAGGAGGCGCTCACTCAAGTTCCGATTCCCCCGAAAACAGAAAAAGAAGTTGATCAAGCAAGTTCACCGTCCTGGTTTGCCCAAAAACCTTCCCTTCCCCTCCCCAAAACAGCAAACGCTAACTTTATTGTTTCTGCGGTTGAACAGGTAGGGCCTGCTGTCGTGCGGATTAACGCTTCTAGACGGATCGGACGTCGAGGATTAGATCGCTTTGATGAGCAATTTCCTGAAGACTTTTTTGGATTTGGAGGGCCGCGTGACTTCCCTGATGAATCTCCCACAGAACAAGGCACCGGATCGGGATTTATTATTAGCTCCGAAGGTCATATTTTGACCAATAGCCATGTGGTTGAGGATACGGACACGGTTCAGGTCGTTCTCAAAGATGGTCGTTTGTTTGAAGGTCGGGTTTTGGGGACAGATTCAGTCACAGATGTCGCTGTGATTAAAATTGATGCCAATAACCTACCGAGCGTTCGCATCGGCGATTCTGAACAGCTTGCCCCCGGAGAATGGGCGATCGCCATTGGTAATCCTTTGGGTTTGGATAACTCGGTCACAGTGGGAATTATTAGCGCCACAGGTCGCTCCAGTACCGATGTTGGGGTTCCCGATAAGCGTATTGGTTTTATTCAAACAGATGCCGCCATTAACCCAGGCAACTCCGGTGGCCCATTGTTGAACGCCGAAGGAGAAGTGGTCGGGATGAATACCGCCATTATTAGCGGCGCTCAAGGCTTAGGATTTGCCATTCCGATTAAGAAAGCGCAACAAATCGCCCAACAGTTAATCGCGACAGGTCGTGCTGAACACGCCTATTTGGGAATTGAGATGGTGACACTCTCTCCAGAGGTAAAACGCCGCCTCAACCCAGAATTAACGTCTCCCATTGCTAGCGATGAAGGGGTTTTGGTTGTCAATATTGTTCCCGGTTCTCCGGCTGAACAGTCGGGGCTACAACCCGGAGATGTGATTCAAAAAATTGATAGCCAATTGGTGCGGAAGTCGGAAGCGGTTCAACAAATTGTTCAAAATCAAACTGTTGGTAGTTCGCTGCAAGTTGAAGTCAACCGCAACGGACAAAATGTCACCCTGGATGTGATGACGGGGAATTTACCTCCTGAGTTTTAATTGTTATGACTGAGATTTTACCCGTGGCTCAACTCGGAAATCCAGTGTTGCGCCGTCATGCTCAACCGATTACTGAAATTGCCGATCAGGGTCTTCAAACGCTGATCGATAATTTGATTGCCACTGTCGTCAAAACTAATGGAGTGGGTATCGCTGCACCTCAAGTCTCTCGTAGCGATCGCCTGTTGATTGTGGCTTCTCGTCCTAACCGTCGCTATCCCCAGGCTCCTCGGATGGCTCCTACTGCGATGATTAACCCCAAAATTGTCGATCACTCTACGACACAAGAAAAGGGATGGGAAGGCTGTCTGAGTGTTCCGGGAGTGCGGGGATTGGTTCGGCGATATCAAACGATTGAGGTGGAATACACCGATCGAGACGGCCAACTTCAGCGACAGCAACTTCAAGATTTTGTCGCTCGTATTTTTCAGCATGAATATGACCATCTTGAAGGAATTGTCTTTTTAGATCGAGTCAACAGTGAACAGGATTTGATCAGCGAAGCCGAATATCAGGCTTTGTATAGTCGTTAGGGGTTGATGATTCAATCTGTTAAGATATTTTGATCCGAAATAACAATTTAAGTGCTTGTAGAGTAACTAAAAGAGATAAACTAAAAGAGAACTTGCCGATCAATTTTAAATTCAATTACTAGAACGTTTTGATCCGACTGCATCCAGGAGAACCGCGATTTATACTTAAGTGGAATGACTCATTTTTGAGTTGATTGTCAGGTCAAAAATGATGTCAAAGCTTGAGGTCGTGTTTTCTGCCGATGCTGGGAAATTGTAATTGAACAGAATGTTTATCCTTAAATTAAGTGGAGTCAGAAAAAATGACGATTAATCTAAAAAAAGGCGAAGGAATTAATCTCTCTAAAGAATCACCCGGCTTAAAAACAGCAGGAGTTGGACTCGGGTGGGATGTTAATGCTTCTGATACGGGCGATCAATTTGATTTAGATGTTTCGGTGTTTATGTTAGCGGCAAATGGTAAAATCCCGAGTGAGAAGTTTTTTGTATTTTACAATAACTTAGAATCTGCTGATGGGGCGGTAATGTCATCGGGAGATAGCCGCACCGGAAAAGGAGGTGGAGACGATGAAACGATTAGAATAGACCTAGAAAAAGTCGAGGGTTCTATTCAAGAAATCGTGTTTATTGTGACGATATTTCAAGCCGAAGCCCGTCGTCAAAATTTCGGACAAGTCAGAAATTCCTTCATCCGTATTTACGATGAAGCGACTCAAACCGAAATCACTCGCTATGAGTTAGAAGAAGACTTTGCCCGAGAAACAGCCATAGAAATAGGTCGTCTGTCTAAAGCCGGAAATGAATGGCAATTTAAAGCAGTTGGACAGGGGTATAATAGTGATTTAGAGAGTTTTGTTACTCAGTACGCATGATAATTATAGAGTTTTAAGTTGAGGGTTAAGATTGAGTTATAACTATGTCAATTAATATCAAAAAGGGAGAACGAATTAACCTCGCTAAAGAAGCACCTGGACTGAGAAAAGCAGCAGTGGGGTTAGGATGGGATGCTAACTTGACCGATACCGGGGCTGCCTTTGACTTGGATGCTTCTGTCTTTATGTTAGGTGAAGATGGCAAAATTCCCCAGGATGAATACTTTGTTTTTTACAACAATTTACTGTCTCCAGATCGGGCTGTTAAACATTTAGGAGATAGTCGTACTGGGGAAGGAAGTGGAGATGATGAAACCATTGAAATTGATTTAACTCAAATTAATCCTACCATTCAAGAATTAATTTTTGTAGTGACAATTCACGAAGCTGATCAGCGCCGCCAAAATTTCGGACAGATTCGTAATTCTTTTATTCGGATTTATGATCGAGAAACAGATACAGAAGTGACTCGCTATGATCTAGAGGAGGATTTTTCGAGAGAAACATCAGTTGAATTTAGCCGACTCTATAAAAAAGATGGAGAATGGCGATTTCAAGCCGTGGGACAAGGTTATAACACAGGTTTACAAAGCTTTGTAGACAAGTATGTGTGATCTCAGTTGAGAGATTTTCAGGAACATTTGGATCGAGATCAGGAGAAGTATAACGAGAATAAAAAGTGAGTAACTTGTCAATAAAAAAGAAGTTTTCTCCTGATTAATTAGTCTTTATTGGTCAACATAATACTAAAAAAAAAATGACGATTAACCTCAAAAAAGGACAAAGTATTGTTCTCGATAAAAGTGAATATGATTTATCGAAGTTAACAATGGGATTAGGTTGGGATGTGGCAAAACCTAAAGGATTAATTGAAGGATTTCTCGGAAAAACCGTCGATTTTGATTTAGATGGATATGCCCTTTTACTCAACCGAAGCGGTAAGTTAAAAAACTACAAAGAAGATGTTATTTATTACGCTCATTTAGAATCTAAAGATCAAACCGTTGTTCATTCTGGAGATAACCTCACAGGCGAAGGACAGGGGGATGATGAACAAATTTTGCTCTATCTCAACAGTCTTTCTGAAGCTTATGAACGAATTGTTTTAGGCGTGAATATTTATGAAGGACTCGCCAGAAAACAAAATTTTGGAATGGTTGAAAATGCCTTTGTGCGGGCGGTTGATGCGTCGGGGATAGAAATTGCCCGTTATAGTTTGTCTGGGGAAGCCTCCTATGAAGGCAAAATTTCAATGTTGATGGGAGAAGTGTATAAAGATAGTGGACAGTGGAGATTTAAAGCTTTAGGAAATCCTATTCAGTCTGATCTCAATGGTATTGTCAAAACTTTTTTGTAGATCTATCAATTTGTAAAAGAGTTTAAAATAGTCGCTGTCCAGTGCTAAACCTTAAGTGTTTTTTGTTTTGAACTTAACAATTAACCCCTAAGTCTAACTCCTGACAGCGACAGAAAAAGCAATAGATCAACAGAGCAAAAAGACTCTATAAATCCATTATTAAAGCTTTACTTCTTACGATAGGGAACCATCGTGGCAATATTGATATCACCGACAGCAACTCGGGTAATAGTATTAGTTGCCGGAGTAACATCCTTAGCCATACCCAAGAACATAGAAGGATCGCCCGCTTTGACTTGCTTCTCTTGAGGAACAAAACGACGAACAGAAGTTTGCCAAATGATTTGAGGGAAACCCAGCTGGTTCCGATGGTACTCGCCATAACGAGGAGTTTTCAGGTTAAAAGGTGCCGATCCCTGGTTGCGTTGGGGGAGAACCCGACGACGCTGATAGGGAACCTTATCATACCCGAAGTTTTCTAAATATTCATCGCTATCAACTAAGGCGTTGATAAAGCCCAGAGGTCCTTTGGTTGCAACAACGATAGACCAGGCGATTTTTTCCCGTTCGCTGTAAACATCGCGTCCTAAAATGCGCTGAACACACATTTCCACAAAACGGTAGTTGCTGTTAGTTTGGTAGTTGAACCGCAAGAAGGGATCAGAAGTTGCTAAACCTCGGATAAAATCTCTGACGGTAATTTGACCAAACTTAAGCTGAGACTCCAAGAACTTTTGACGGTTGCTCTTGAGCATCTGGTGTTCGCTGAAAATTTGGCGATAAGCCGCCCAAATTAAATCGTCCCATTCAGTCCCAGAGGGTAAATCTTCAGACGAATAGATTCTGGGTTGCTCATCACCCCCGACTTCGTATCCGGCAACCCGTACATTTTGGCTGACGGGTGTGTAGTCTAATAAAGGAAGCGCCACTTAAAATCTCCTTAATCTCAAAGTTAACGTTGATAACTTCATGTGGCTGTTAAGCCTTCCCTTGATCACAAGGGATTATATTGGCATCACTATACCATCCTTCAGATTAGGGGATCACGGGGTTTACGTCTCATTTTTGTGAAGAAATGCAACAATCTGTAATATTACGGGACAAATCCCAGTATTGATATTTCTTTGTTCTATCTCCCTAGAATTTGGAATTGGAAGACAAAATATACTGCAAAATAGCGACTTGACAGAATGAGATTAATCACGGAAAAATTAAGACCGTTTCAATAGATAAAAGTTTGAAAGGTGAGGTTATTTTAGTCGGTTATCACCCCACAAAAATAGGTATTCGACGCCAACCCCGAAATATTAATTAATGTCAACGTTAAGATAAAAATTTGAGGACAAATCAGAGAAAAAACTGTAAGGGCAGGTTTATATAAGTTGTTTTTGAGAAACTATAGATTTTGTTATAACCCGCCCCTACGTTTACTATTGATGGTTCACAGACCACTATTGATGGTCAACTGTCAATTACCAACCCAAAGTAGAATAAAAGGCTGTATTTTCTGTATTTTCAGACTCAGAAGCAGCGCTTGAATCAGTCTCCTCAAGGCGAATTTCTGTACAGAATGTAGAAGTATTAAACCCACCAAACCGTTTGACGGCACTGGTTCGCATTCTCACATTTGGACTGGCAAACCAAAAGCGTTCAATTGAACTCATGGTTTCATATTCAGTTACCAAGATTAAAGCATCATCTTCATCCATCTCAAACTGTCCGACCACCGGAACAATTTCCGCATAACCCCGTTCTCTCAACATTCGGCCTTTACGGGGGTTATCCGCATCAGGAACAATTGCGAAAACCGTCGAACCGGAGTGATTTTCATCTTCTTTATCCCAAGCCATCTCTCCATTCCAAGTGACATAAGCACCGCCTGCGGCGATCGCTGGATCAACTTCGTGCATTTTGCAGATTTCGATCACTTTGGGATCATCGGCATCGAGGGCTTCAACGTTAATTTTAGAATTGCCTTTTTCGGCTTGTCTAAAGGCGAGATGATGAGTAGTTCGTAGTGACTGCCACTGTCCGGCACTCTGTCGAAAGAATTGCATTGCATCCATGCAGATAGTCCCTTTGATTGATTTTTTAGGCTGATACCTTTTCTATGATAAAGCTGTACAAGCTCATACATAAAGTTTTGCAAACAATATTAGTGACAAATTGTGCATAATGGACAGATTGTCAAGCAGTTGTTACGATAATTTACAATAAGAGATGAGCAGAGTAGACGGCAGCACGTTATCTGCTGATAATCGTAGGTTCAAGTTGACCGAAAGAGGAGAAAACAATGACAGCACCTGGAAATCTTAGTTTAGAGCAACAATTCAAACTCCAAGTTCTACGGGAGCAAGTTAAAGACCTTAGTTTAGAAGAAGCTCAAGACTATTTGCTAGAAGTCTTACGCCAAAGTATGGTTAAAGATAATTTGATGCGTCACTGGATGAAAAATCCTGAATAGAATTGAAAAACAACACAAAAAAGAAGTCAGAGGACATCGTGCTTCTGACTTCTATTAACCCACCTCAAGGTAGAGGCAGAGAGAGTAAAATTGTAGTTTGCGGTTTTATCCGAAACGACCACTGACATATTGTTGTGTAGATTCTTCTTGGGGATTTTGGAAAATACTCTGGGTGTCATTAAACTCGACTAAATACCCAAAACGTTTACCGCCTTCAATCGCTTTAGCATTATAGAAAGCCGTCATATCTGCAACCCGTGATGCTTGTTGCATATTGTGAGTAACGATAATAATAGTATAATTTTCCTTGAGTTCGTGAATCAAGTCCTCAATCGAAAGAGTAGAAATCGGGTCAAGAGAAGCACAAGGTTCATCCATCAAGACAACATCGGGGTTCACCGCAACAGTACGAGCAATACAAAGACGTTGCTGCTGACCTCCAGAAAGAGCAAAACCACTTTGACCCAGTTTATCTTTAACTTCATCCCAAAGCACCGCTTGACGGAGCGAGCGCTCTACAACTTCATCCATTTGTTCTTTGGTTTTCGCCAGTCCATTCACCCTCACCCCATAGGCAATATTCTCATAAATTGACTTCGGGAACGGATTTGGCTTTTGAAAAACCATCCCAATACGACGTCTGACTTCTACGGGGTCAACATCGGGGTCATAGAGGTTTTTATTTTGATAGTAAATCTTCCCATCTAAATGAAAAATCGGAATCAAATCATTGAGGCGATTAAAGCAGCGAAGAATTGTACTTTTACCACATCCAGAAGGGCCAATAAATGCAGTCACTTTATTTTTGGGAATATTTAGAGAAACACCCCGAACTGCTTTAAAATCACCGTAGAAAACGTCTAAATTCTCAGCTTGTAGAACCGTTTCTGTATCGTTTGTTGTTGGCTTGCTATAATCCATCATCGCATTTTAATTCCTATAAATTGTTGAGGGTTTAATGGTCGTGCATCCCGATGTAAAATTTTGAGAATTATTGATTTTTCGACCTTAATAATCACTTTGGCCAGAAGCCCAGCGAGATAGGACACTCGTCAATAAAACCAACAATACCAAGACGAGAGAAGCTGCCCAAGCAAATTCCTGTAACGTCTTATCGAAGCCTCTGGCAAATTCGTAAATTAGATAAGCCATCGAAGGTAGAGTCGGGGCAAAAGGGCCTCTAGGCCAGTTGTTCGTATAAACCACAGTAAATAACAAAGGAGCCGTTTCTCCGGCCGCCCGAGCAATTGCTAGAGTGACACCCGTTAAAATTGCCGGAATCGCTGCCGGAAGCACCACTTGTAAAACCGTTTGATAGTTAGATGCCCCAATACCGACAGATGCTGCTCGAATATCTTGAGGAATAATTTGTAGGGCTTCATCTGTGGTTCGGACAATCGTGGGTAACATCAAAACAGCCAAAGCAATTGCTCCTGCCATCACAGAAAATTGTCCAACGGTCAGAACAATTAAACTATAGGCAAAAACTCCGGCAATAATTGAAGGAACTCCACTCATCACATTCGTCGCAAACCGAATCGACTGAGCAACCTTTCCCCCACTAAACTCCGAGAGGAAGATAGCCGCTAACACTCCAAAGGGAACAGCAATCAAAGTCGCAATTAAGACCACCATAATTGTGCCTAAAATTGCACTGGCAATTCCCCCTGTCTCTTGACCCGCAACGGGAGGTAACTGAGTAAATAAAGCCAAATTAAAACGAGCAGCTCCCTTCAGTAAAACATAGAACAGTACCGCAAATAACGGAATCACCGTCAAAGCGATACAAGCCCCAGAAATACCTGTCATGATGATGTCTAAAATATCTCGGGGACGACTGCGATTGCGGATTAAAGCTTTCGCACCCGAATCAGTATAAGCTTGATCATAATTTGACATAACAACAATGAGAATCTCTTTTGATAAACAACTTTAAGCCTCAAAAAATCAGGGATTGATTACCCGCTTTGATTTGAATTATTGGTATTTAGATTGAACTCGGCTGACAATCAACTGAGCCAAAACATTAACCAGTAAAGTCAGTAAAAAAAGTACAATTCCGGCATACATTAAAGCTGAAACTTGCAAACCCGACGCTTCCGGGAACTGGTTTGCCATCAAAGAAGCAATCGTATTTCCCGGTGCAAATAGAGAAATATTGACTCGGTTGGAGTTCCCAATAATCATCGTTGCTGCCATTGTTTCTCCCATGGCTCGCCCGAGTCCTAGCATCACGCCCCCAACAATCCCAGAAAAAGCCGCTGGAATTAAAATCTGGAAAATCGTAATCCAACGAGTCGCCCCGAGTCCAATCGAAGCTTGTCGTAAATCTGGAGGTAAACTCGCCAGAGAATCCCGAGCAATTACGGTGATAATCGGCAAAGTCATAATCGCCAAAATCACACCCGCCGGAAACATCCCTGGCCCCGCCGGAGGGGTACTAAAGAACGGAATCCAGCCCAAGGTGTTGTAGAAGAACATCTGAATGGGTCGGAGGAAAGGAATCAAAACAAAGATTCCCCACAAACCATAAACCACACTCGGAATTGCGGCTAGGAGTTCGACGAGGAAAGTTAAAATCCGGCGAACACCGGGAGGGAGAAAATCCTCACTCAGAAAAATCGCAGTTCCTAAACCTAAAGGAACAGCAATCAAGAGGGCAATCAAGGAACTCACGATGGTTCCATAAATCATGGGAAAAGCCCCATAATTTTCATTAGGAGGGTCCCAAGCACTGGTAAACAGAAACCCTAACCCAAACTTTTGCAAAGCAGGAAGGGCTTGTTGAGCAATAGGCAATGCAATTAAAAGCAAAATTGCTGCAATACCCCAGGCAAAAATGCGCGTTAGCCAAATAAAACCCGTGTCAAACTGCTTCTCGGCTTTCGAGCGAGATCGTCCAACATTTGGAATATTACCAGCAGGTGCAACCATAATTCAGTATTTACTTCAGGGTTGTGCGTTTGTTTTCTAGTTTCACGAAAAAAGTTACGACTGAGAGGTTTTTCATCCTCTAAATCGCTTGATTATTGAACTTAAATCTCAAAGTCTAGGATGATTGGATCTGCGACTTCTACAACTTTCTCTAACATTTTGGGGAAGCTGGATATAATCACAATGCTGAAAAAAATGCACCCGCACTCACTAAGTTGACTTGTTGCTTCAGAACAAGCCTTGCTTCTCCAGCATCTTCGTTATTATACGAGTGTTCAAGCGAAACGATTAAGCATCTTGAACATCAGTGAGGTGGAACCTGGCATTCACGGTTAAGTGAAGGGTTCCCTATCAGCTAAATGAATGTGAGGACAGTGGGTCTGCGAAAGTAAGGCTATTTGTTTTCAGTCTTTATGAGGTAGCCGAGTCTAGACTGACCCGATTCAATACTACCCAATCCTGGGATTACTGCTATCGAAAACTGATATAACGCGGTATAACCCGTATTAACGTTTCGTTCCTGCTTCTTTCCAGGTGATCTGGGTTTCATAGGGTGTCGGCACTTCCTATTCCACAGGCTTAAACCGAATAGCCAACGGCTACGATGTTCGCGCATTGAGGCTGGCATTCAAATCACGGTCTTGAACTTGACCGCAAGCTTCACAATTAAAGATCCTTTGCTTGAGGAGCATTTCTTGAATATGTCCACAACTTGAACAAGTCTTAGTTGATGGATAGAATCGGTCAGCAAACACTAACTGTGAGCCGTACCATTCACTATTAATTTACATTAATCTGGTAATCAGGAGTCAGTTGATCGGCTTGTTGTGCAACTTTCTCTCTAACGTTCTGAGGGAGCTTGACGTAACCCAATTGGGGAGAGATTTCTTGACCTGCGGTTAAACCATACTCGACCATCGCTTCAACGGATTTGGCGATTTCTGGATCGGGATATTCTTTGTAAGTCAATAACCAAGTATAGGTAACGACTGGATAGGAGTCTTCTCCGGTGGGATCAGTGATAAAGGCTCGCAAATCACCCGGTAATTCCACGGCTTCAAGGGTCTTGGAAGCGGCATCATTGGTGGGTTTGATGTAGTTCCCCGATTGGTTTTCTAAAGAAGCCATCGGTAAGCCAGCACTTTCAGCAAAACCAAATTCCACATAACCAATTGCACCGGGAGTTTGAGTGAGTTGAGCGGCTACACCATCATTTTTAGCGCCGCCAATTCCTGTGGGCCACTGTACTGTTTTTCCTTCTCCGACTTGTTCTTCCCACTCAGGGCTGATGGCGCTTAAGTGCTTGGTAAAGACTCCTGTGGTTCCACTCCCGTCTGAACGATAAACAACAGTGATCGGCTGATCGGGGAGTTGTAAGTCGGGGTTGTCTTCAGCGATCGCCGGATCGTTCCAGTTGCTAATATTACCCAGAAGGATATCAACGTAGGTATCGCGAGACAGCTTCAGTTCTCCGTCTAAACCGGGCAAATTATAGGCAAGAACGATGCTTCCTGCGGTCATCGGCAGCATTAAAACGCCTCTGTCAACTTTGGCAATTTCTTCATCGCTCATTGCCACATCACTGGCGCCAAACTGTACTAACCCTTGGGTAAACCGCTCAACTCCCGCACCACTACCGACAGACTGATAGTCAATTTGTAAATTCTGAGTATCTTGAGAAAATTCTTGGAACCAACGCTGATACAAGGGAGCGGGGAAAGACGCTCCTGCACCGACGAGGTTGACTTGTTCGTTGAGAACCAGTTTAACTTCACCGCCCGAACCGCCTGTAGAACCTGTATCACCACCCATTGTGTCGGTTGCAGTATCAGTACCGCCTCCACAAGCCCCGAGACTCACAACGAGAGCCGCTGCCGAAATTTTGGTGATTACATTGGATAAATTAATTGGATTGAGACGAAAAATCATAAGGATCGGGATTATTTTGTATGACTGCACGAATACCATAGAGGATAGCGTCTCCCTTCCCAATCAAGGTAAAGACAAGGTTAAATATTAATTAGAATGACTAATCGAGGATCGCATCTTCAATAAGTAATCTGAACTTAGAAGCCATATTCTATGGTTTTCCAGGAGATATTTAGAAGAAATCAGAAATAAGACATTGAATCACGAATATATTGACGAGTAATCCCTGAGAAGATGGTACGATGGTAAAATTTGAATGAAAATTGCAAACTACAAAAGTGTAAAGTGTAACGTGGTTCAAATCCCACTCTCAACCCATTCTCACGAGATCAATGTCCCCGATCACGATCAGGTTCCAGTGCGGGGAACATTACCCGATTTTCAAATCTGGCTCAATGATTTAGCCGATCAAATCATTGCAGGTGATCCCATCAGTCGCTCAGAAGCACTCGCTCTGACTCAACAAGTCAACACTCAAGACGAGATTATGCTCCTGTGTCAGGCGGCCGATCGCGTTCGTCAAGCCTGTTGTGGTAACATCGTAGACCTGTGTAGCATCATCAACGTCAAGTCCGGAAACTGTTCAGAAAACTGTAGCTTTTGTTCTCAGTCCTCTCATCATCCCGGCGAAAATTCTCCGGTTTATGGCTTAAAATCCCCTGAAGACATTTTAGCCCAAGCCAAAGCAGCCGAAGCCGCAGGTGCAAAACGGTTCTGTTTAGTTTCTCAAGGACGAGGCCCCAAATATAGTAGCCCGAAGTCCGGCGAATTTGAACAAATTTTAGCAACCGTCAAGCAGATTCTAAGTGAAACCCAAATTAAACCCTGCTGCGCCCTGGGAGAAGTCACACCCGAACAAGCGACAGCTTTAGCCGAAGCAGGCGTAACTCGCTACAACCACAACTTAGAAGCCTCAGAAAACTTCTATCCCCAGATCGTCAGTAGCCACAGTTGGCGCGATCGCATCGAAACTGTCAAAACCCTCAAAAATGCAGGAATTCAAGCCTGTACAGGGGGAATTCTGGGAATGGGAGAAACCTGGGAAGATCGAGTTGATCTCGCCCTAGCCCTGCGGGAACTCGAAGTTGAGTCTGTTCCTCTCAACCTATTAAACCCCAGAGAAGGAACCCCCCTCGGCGATCAACCCAAACTCGATCCCTACGAAGCCTTAAAAGCGATCGCCATTTTTCGCCTGATTCTCCCCAAACAAATTCTGCGCTACGCCGGAGGACGAGAAGCCGTCATGGGAGAACTCCAAAGCCTGGGACTAAAATCCGGGCTAAATGCCATGTTAATCGGACATTATTTAACCACGCTCGGTCAGTCTCCCGAACAAGATCAAGCCATGCTAGAGTCTTTAGGATTGGAGGGAGGAGAAGCCCCTGTTCACTCTCAAAGCTGATCACTGTTAACTGTTCACTGTTAACTGTAATGACTCCTCCCTTAGAATTGCTATGGGCAATTATTGGTGTTCTTTTAACGATTGGTGGCACATTTTTAGAAGCCTTTGCCGCCGATCCGTCTTGGCTATGGGAACAACAAGAAATCTCCGTCTATTCTTTGGGAGTGACCTATCAAATTGGGGCGGTTTTATTAGTCGGTTGTATGGGCGGAAAAAATGCAGCCGCCATCTCACAAATTGCCTATGTGGTACTCGGTTTAACGGTATTACCTGTGTTTTCTGAAGGCGGAGGTCTAGGTTACTTACAAGAACCAACCTTTGGTTATTTACTCGGTTTTATTCCTGGGGGTTGGATCTGTGGAATGCTGGCATTTAAAGCCGCCCCGAAACTAGAACTTTTAGCCTTTAGCTGCTTTTGTGGTTTACTGATGATTCATGGAGTGGGATTAACCTATTTAACCTTAAATTATTTATTAGAGGGATTCGCCACTCAAAATCTAGTTTTAACAGAAGCGATTCAAAAATATTCCCTTTATCCCCTTCCCGGTCAACTCGGTGTCACCTGTGCAATTAGCGTGTTATCCTATGTGTTGCGTGGGTTAATGTTTTATTGAATCAAAATATAGACTGAATTTTTGCTTTGTGTTCCGGGTTCCCCTTTTATGAAATTTCAAAAAAATCCGATTTTTTGGATCGCTGCAATTCTTAGTTTAATTGTCGATCATGCCACTAAATTTTGGGTCGTTCAAACCTTAGAATTGACCAGCCCTCCACAAACCATTCCACTCTGGCCGGACGTTTTTCACTTCACTTATGTCATCAATACTGGAGCAGCATTTAGCTTATTTAGTAATGGCGGAGTCTCGTGGTTACGGTGGTTATCGCTAGGGGTCAGTCTCGGTTTAATGGCACTGGCTTGGTGGGGGCCACGATTTATTCGATGGGAACAAACCGGATATGGTTTAATTTTAGGGGGAGCATTAGGAAATGGAATTGATCGATTTATCTCCGGTCATGTCGTTGACTTTTTAGATTTTCGCCTGATTCAATTTCCCATCTTTAATTTAGCCGATGTCTCGATTAATATCGGGATTATTTGTTTACTGATCGCCATGTTTATTCACGAACACCCAAGGCATCCCCCCAGTGACCCCTCCTCCGGAAACCTTTAAGGGTGGAGAGGGGCAAAACTCCACAACTTCTCGCACTTGTGAGTAAAATGAGTGAAACGCCTTGTCCTGCTTGCCGATCGCTCAGTATGACATCAACGAAGCCTCCACAGAAGCCGAAAACCCTTCTGGGTGCAATCACTCAAGCTGTTCAGACCCTTCATGCGAAGGTCAACTTTTCTCGGCTGATTCTCAAACCCAATGCCAAAGTCCCTGAACTTTGGGTACAAAACGCAGATGCCGATACCGCCGATGTATATCCTTTACTTGGCGATCGCTATATCTTAGGACGTTCATCTCGTTCTTGTGATATCGTGGTGCGAAATCCGGTTGTCAGTCAAGTCCATCTGTGTTTAGTCAGTTATGGACGATCAAGATCCCGAAAATTTTTTATTCAAGATGAAGATTCCACCAACGGCATCTATCTAAGGCGGCGGCGGATTGGTCAACTTCCCCTACGTCACGGAGATACAATCACCTTAGGGCCACCTGAACTCGCTAATGGAGTCAGACTCCAGTATGTTGATCCGCCCCCTTGGTACAGTCGTTTGTTGTGGTATGGGTTTATCAGTCTGTGTGGGATGACGGCTTCGGCGACTTTGTTGGTGTTGGTGGAGTGGCAAAAATTCACGGTGCGCCCCCTTCCTAAAACCGTGACTGGCCCTGTGATTGTGTTTTCTGAGGATAACCGTCCTTTGCGTCAACCCAGTAATAACGCTCATTTAGAAGTTCAACAACTTTCAGATGTTTCTAAATATCTCCCTAAAGCTGTGATTGCTTCTGAGGATAGTCGTTTTTATTGGCATTTAGGAATTGATCCGATTGGGATTACTCGGGCTTTTTTGACGAACGTGGAAGGGGGTACGATTCGAGAAGGGGGAAGTACGATTTCCCAACAATTAGCCAGAACTTTGTTTCGCGATTATGTCGGAACAGAAGATTCAGCGACTCGGAAGCTACGAGAAGCAATTGTTGCGTTAAAGTTAGAAACAATTTACAGCAAAGAAAAGCTTTTATTGACTTATCTTAATCAGGTTTATTTAGGCTTAGATTTATACGGTTTTGAAGATGCTGCTCAGTTTTATTTTAACAAATCCGCCAAAGAGTTAACGCTCTCTGAAGCCGCAACCCTTGCTGGAATTTTACCCGCTCCCAACACCTTTAACCCGATTCAAAATTATCAGTTAGCAGTACAATATCGCGATCGCGTCATTAGCCGGATGTTAGAGTTGAGAATGGTCAGCGAAGAAGAAGCCGATCGAGCTAGGCGATCGCGGATTGAGATTAACCCCAGAGCGAAAGAACTTTTACAAAGCACGATTGCACCCTATTTCTATGATTATATCTTCACGGAAATTGAGCAACTTTTAGGCGAACAACTGGCTCGAGAAGGAAACTTTATTGTTGAAACAGCTTTAGACTCCAACTTACAAAAACAGGCGGAAAATTCCCTTCGTAATACTTTAAATTCCACAGGGGCGACGGCTGACTTTTCTCAAGGCGCGATTGTCACTTTAGACTCGATCACCGGGGAAGTGGTTTCGATGGTGGGCGGACAAGACTACCAACAAAGTCAGTTTAACCGGGGGACTCAAGCCCTACGTCAACCGGGTTCGACCTTTAAGATTTTTACCTATGCCGCCGCTTTAGAGCAAGGTATTCCCCCCGGAAGTAGCTATTCCTGTGCGCCTCTAACTTGGCGAGGTCAAAGTTTTCGAGGGTGTGATCGCTCGGCCGGGAGTGTCGATATGTATCGAGGGATGGCGGTTTCGGAAAATGTTACGGCTTTGCGAATTGCTCAACAAGTGGGTTTAGATGCAGTAATTCGGATGGCGCAACGTTTGGGGGTTCGTTCTTCCCTCAAAGCGGTGCCGGGGTTAGTGATTGGTCAAAGCGAAGTGACGTTGTTGGAAATGACTGGGGCGTTTGCAACCATTGCTAACGGGGGATCATTTAATCGCCCCCATGCCGTTAAACGGATTTTAGATAGCAGCGATTGTACTGATTTTAATGATATTACCACCTGTCGCGTGATTTATTCTTATGATCGCGAAAATCCGGTTCGCCCTCAAGTTTTACCGCCCTTAGTTGCCAGCACCATGACTCAATTATTACAGGGTGTCGTCAGAAATGGAACCGGACAAAGTGCGTCTCTCGGAGTCGGAGAAGCGGGGAAAACGGGAACCACTGATGATAATGTGGATTTATGGTTTATTGGGTTTGTACCGGAATATAAGTTGACAACAGGGGTTTGGTTGGGAAATGATGATAATTCACCCACGAATGGAAGTAGTGCAAATGCGGCTCAATTGTGGAAAGATTATATGAGTCAGGTGTTAGGGATTCAGTAATTTGGGAATTGGGAAAAGAGATCAATAATCAATGTTCCCAGACTTTTAACACCCGATACCTATTGTAGTTCTAGGCTTGTTTCTCGATAATACCGCAACCTAAACGACCCCCGCCTGCACCGCCTTGAACACCTGTTGTGCCTTGATCTTCATCGATGTGTACGATAAAAGCACTGCCATCTTCATCAAAGATGCTTAACGGCCCGGGTGAAAGGGTGACGCGGTTGGTACGATGGGTTAAAACAGCATTACCTTGGGCATCTGCAACTAAATTGGGTAAGTCTCCCATGTGAAACGGATGATTGGCGTCGGGGTTTGTTTCTCCATAAGGGCCGGGATCAAAATGTCCACCTGCTGCCCCGAAATCGGGTTCACATTTTGCAGTTTGATGAATATGAAATCCATGTCTGGTATTCGGAGGTAAGCCACTCACTTCGGCTTTGACTCCTACCGTTGGTAAGATTTCTGAGGTTTCCGAAGGTGGATTTTCTGTTAACGTGACGGTTCCTGATACATTAGAATCGGGTGCGCCTTCGATATCCGCAACCGCAACAATTTGATCGCCGTTATCGGTGGGTGCTGTTGATTGAGTATTATTAACTTGATCACAACTGACAACAGCGATCATTAACAACAATCCAAAGAAAAGTGAAAAAATTCTTCTGAATATATTCATGGGACAATTTCCTATAACGTATCATTTCTAATAATTTCCTCTTTATTGTACATCGATTGTAGAAGAATTGAGAGTCAAAATTTAGAATGAAAATCATTATATAGCGTTTTTCAGAGCCATGAGGTACAGATTTGTCCTCTTACCTTTTACCTTTTGCCTCTTGCCTTCTGCCTCTTGCCTTTTGCCTTTTGCCTCTTGCCCAAAGCATAAAGTTTTGTACCTCACAAGGCGCGATAACTGCTATATTACTTACTGAACTGTTCCAGCGCTAAACACTCGACCAATCACTTCTTCAATCGGAGGATCACTAATCGTTAAATCTAATACTTCCATTTGAGCTAAAATTTCAGCAATCGTGTTGGTGAGGGTTTCTCGCTGCACTAACAACCGCACAGATTGTCCTTGAATCGATTCGATTTCCCCATATTTTGCGAAGATATTATTGACGGATTGGGGTTGTTCTTGGGGAGAATTGGCTAACTCAATTTTAACTTCTCGATAGGGGGAAAAACGTTCGAGTAATCCCTCCAAATTCCCATCATAAATCAACTCGCCCTGATGAATTAAAATCACCCGTTTACACAAAGCGGTAATATCTGCCATATAATGACTGGTGAGTAGAATTGTTGCATGATAACGTTGATTATATTCGGCTAAAAATTGTCGGACAGCAACTTGAGCATTAACATCTAAACCTAATGTGGGTTCATCTAAAAATAACACTTGCGGACGATGTAACAAAGCTGCCAATAATTCCGCTTTCATTCGTTCACCTAAAGACAGCTTTCTAACGGGTTGTTTTAACTGTTCTTTGATAAAAAGCATCTCGCTTAACTCCCCTAAACGAGAGCGAAATTCTGAGTCAGAAATCCCATAAACGGCTGCATTAATTCGCAGAGAGTCTAACGCAGGCAAATCCCAAATTAACTGTTGCTTTTGACCCATAATTAGGGTAATCTGATGTAAGAAGGAAGATTGGCGCTCAAAAGGGGTATAGCCTGCAACTTTAACAAGACCACTAGAGGGATGAATGAGTCCAGTCAGCATTTTTAAAGTTGTGGTTTTTCCCGCCCCATTTGCACCCAAAAATCCCACCATTTCTCCAGCTTCTAGGGTAAAAGATACTTCACGCACCGCTTGAACTTGGCGATAGGTTCGATTAAAAAAGTGACGAAGGGTTCCTTTTAACCCCGGTTCTTTGACGGCGACGGGATAGACTTTACTTAACTGTTGGGCGATAATAATTGACATATGCGGTTAGGGTAAGTAGATGCAGAAAACAGAGTTTTTAGTCTGAATAGAGATCGAACACCAAGAGAAAAAGACACAAAGATTTGTTTTTGGGTTTTCTCTGTGTCTTTGAGGTATTTTGAGTCTCCGTTGATCGGGGTTTAGCTATGAATTAACATTTGAGATAAGCGGCCCAAACGTAACCTTCCATAATAGAAGTGCGAATAAACGCCCATTTATTATTACTGGAAGTTTTCAGCCATTCGACTTTTACGCCATCAGGTAAACTGCCGATAATTTTACCGTTGGGAGTTGAACGCACATTCAGCGGGGTATCTGTCGGGTCAGCAACGGAACAACTGCGAATATTTGCAAGTTGAAATTCGGCTTGAGGTAGATGTATCGGGTTGAGTCCAGTTTCAGAAGTGGGGTTAACCGGAGTTAGGCTAGCAATTGCGGAAAATTGGGGAACCCAAGTGAAGCTAATTCCAGTCACAACTAATAGAGATTTTCCCAAAAATTTAGTGAGTTTCATCGGGTAAACGTCCTCGTGTTATGTGAACACGGTAAATGCACCCCACACAAATTCTGGATTGACTGATTATACACTGAACGAGCTAAGTTGAGCTATGATGATTTTCGACTAATTCGGTAAACTTTTTTAGGGTTTCTAGATAACGCTGTCCGGCGACATCTAACACATCGTTATGGTCGGCGCCGTCTACCCAGAAAGACATTTTTGGTTCGTTGGCTTTGGCGTAGAGCTTTTCTCCATGCCAAAAAGGAATCACTTGATCCTGATTTCCATGCAGGATTAAGATGGGACTGTTAACTTTTGGGATTTTAGCCAGATTGGAAAATTTGTCAAAGGGAAATAGAGGAATGCGGGTAACGACTCGAAAAATACTGACAAACGAACTTTCAATGATTAACCCCCCAATGGGTTTACGGGAAGCTAAATCAACAGACGGCCCTCCCCCCACAGAACGACCATAGACGAGAATTTCATGGGGCGGTATATTTAAGTCTTGGGTGAGGTAGTTGTAGGCAGCGTTAATGGCGTGATAGGTGCCTTTTACCGTCGGTTTTCCACTGCTAGTCCCATATCCCGGATAGTCATAAACCAAAACTGAAAAGCCTATTTCTTGTAGCTTTTGTAAGTGGAAGCGAGTCTGTCCGATGTCTTCTGCATTGCCATGACTGTAGAGAATTGTATACTGACTTTCGGGGTTGGGTAAGTAGAGGGCGGTAATATCGTCGCCATTTGCGGCTTTGAGTTGGATCAACTCGTTAGTCTGCGTGTAACTCGACGGGGGTGGGAGAAAAATTAGGCGATCACTCCCAAAATAGGCCCAGATTCCCACGCACGCATAAATGATTATTGTTGAGATCAGCAAGCGATGGAGTGAAAATTCTCCTATAATGAGGCGTTTGAGGGTTACTTTGTTCATAATTCTAGCCGATGATGCTGGGATTATTCTGTAGCTAAGTTTGCAGTGTTAGGCTGAATTTTTGCAATTTGTGAGGAATGATTATGACGATAGAATATCCTGAAGATATAAAATACACTGACACCCATGAATATGTCCGACTTGATGGTGAAATTGCCACGGTTGGAGTGAGTGCTTTCGCCGTTGAACAGCTTGGGGATATTGTGTTTTTAGAATTGCCCTCGCTCAACGATGCGATTGAGAAAGGCGAATCTTTTGGGACAATAGAATCGGTCAAAGCAGTAGAAGATTTGAAAGCGCCCATTAGTGGTACTGTAGTCGAATGTAACGATGCTGTGGTAGAATCGCCCGAACAGCTTGCCGACGATCCCTATGGTGAGGGATGGTTGATCAAAGTTCGCATTGATGAAATTAATGACTTGGATGATTCACTGACGGCAGAGGAGTATCGACAGCTTGTCGAAGGTGAGTAGAATTTAAGTCATTGGAACTAGGAACAAAAAATCTAGGATTCACAACTCTGAACTAATGAGGGAAAACGGTTTTTCAATAACAGCGACCCCAAAAGTTGTTTTTGAGTATGAATTTGTCCAGTAAATGTATTAAGTGTATCACAAGCCACAGTTCCTAGTTCCTTTGTGAGAAAATTTGTTACAAATAAATAAGGACGCTGTAGATTTCATCGGAATGATTTCATGACCTGTCGTCAGGTTGAGGAACAGAGGGGAAGGTTTACTCTATTCTGTTAATGAGAAGTCATTTTATAGTCAATGTGGCTGTTCTGTAGTTCTCAAGTCCATACTATTCACATTTTGGAGTTTTAATTAAAGTTTCATGTTAGATTTTCATTCAACGTCCAATCCAGAAAAAGCCAACACTCGATCTACCGTTACAAAAACCCATCAATTTTATTCAAGTTCTCCAACTTCTGAGGATGAACCCCAATTGACTACTATAACAGATTCTTTTTTAAAGCGACATATTGGCCCGAACTTGGAGGCCATCCAAGAAATGTTAGAAACTTTGGGATTTTCCGATCTCAATGAACTCATTGATCGCACCATTCCGGCTTCAATTCGCCTCAACCGTTCCCTGAAATTACCGATCGCTAAAAGTGAATATGCCGCCCTCGCCCAATTAAAAGAAATTGCCTCAAAAAACCAAATCTTTCGCTCATTTATTGGGATGGGCTATTCTAATTGTATCACGCCTCCAGTTATTCAACGCAATCTGTTAGAAAATCCCGGTTGGTACACGGCTTATACTCCCTACCAAGCCGAAATTGCCCAAGGTCGTTTGGAAGCGTTGTTAAACTTTCAAACGATGATTATTGATCTAACGGGGATGGAAATTGCCAATGCTTCTTTACTCGATGAAGCAACTGCTGCGGCTGAAGCAATGAGTATGAGTTATGGCGTTTCTAAGGCGAAAAAAGCGGATGCGTTTTTTGTGTCTCAAGATTGTCATCCCCAAACAATTGATGTAGTTAAAACGCGGGCTTTACCGTTGGGAATTGAAATCATTGTCGGAGATTTTAAAACCTTTAAGTTTGATACCCCAATTTTTGGGGCGTTGCTACAATATCCCGCAACCGACGGGGCAATTTACGACTACCGAGACTTTATCGAAACTGCCCACAAACACAAAGCATTAGTTACCGTTGCGGCTGATATTTTAAGTTTAACGTTGTTAACGCCCCCTGGTGAATTTGGGGCGGATATTGTGGTCGGAAATACTCAACGGTTTGGGGTTCCCCTCGGTTATGGCGGCCCCCATGCGGCTTATTTTGCCACCCAAGAAACCTACAAACGACAAGTTCCAGGACGTTTAGTTGGGGTTTCAAAAGACTCAAACGGAAACCCAGCTTTGCGTTTAGCTTTACAAACACGTGAACAACATATTCGTCGGGATAAAGCCACCAGCAATATTTGTACCGCCCAGGTTCTTTTAGCTGTAATTTCGGGAATGTATGCAGTTTATCACGGGCCAAAAGGGTTAAAACAAATTGCCGAAAAAATCCATCAGTTAACGACAATATTAGCACAAGGATTACAACGATTGGGGTATGAAATTAGCAATGAATCCTATTTTGATACCCTCGGAGTGAATTTAGGTTCCCAACCGTTACAAGAAATTCTCGATGCAGCCAAAGTTCATCATATTAATCTACGAACTCTAGATAAAAATACTGTGGGTATCAGTTTAGATGAAACCACAACAATTCAAGATTTAATTGATTTGTGGCAAATCTTCTCCGATACCGATGAACTGCCTTTCCGACTGGATGAACTCTCCGGAAATTCTACACTGCTAGATGCTTTTAAACGAACTAGCGACTATCTGACTCATCCCGCTTTCAATCAGTATCATTCGGAAACGGAATTATTGCGGTATTTGCATCGCTTGGAAAACAAAGATTTATCATTAACAACTTCGATGATTCCGTTGGGTTCCTGTACAATGAAGTTAAACGCGGCAGCAGAAATGTTACCCGTAACTTGGCCGGAATTTGGTAAAATTCATCCCTTTGCCCCCAAATCTCAAACCGTCGGTTATCAAGTTCTGTTCCAACAGTTAGAACATTGGTTAGCAGAAATAACAGGATTTGATGGAATTTCTCTGCAACCGAATGCAGGTTCTCAAGGGGAATATACCGGTTTATTAGTGATTCGTCGCTACCACGAAGAACGAGGCGAAACCAACCGTAATATCTGTTTAATTCCTGAATCTGCACACGGAACCAACCCCGCAAGTGCGGTGATGTGCGGCTTAAAAGTTGTTGCTGTCAAATGTGATTCTGAGGGAAATATTGACATTGATGACCTCAAAACTAAAGCCGAAAAACACGGTCGAAATTTGGCGGCGTTGATGATTACTTATCCTTCCACTCACGGGGTTTTTGAAGAAGGAATTCAGGAAATTTGTGATATTATTCACAACAATGGCGGTCAAGTTTATATGGATGGGGCGAATATGAACGCCCAAGTTGGTTTGTGTCGTCCGGCTGATTTTGGCGCCGATGTTTGTCATTTAAACTTACACAAAACCTTCTGTATTCCTCACGGTGGCGGTGGGCCAGGAATGGGGCCAATTGGGGTTAAATCTCATTTAATTCCCTTTTTACCGGGGCATTCAGTTGTGACAATGCAAGATGATAATCCTCAATCTTTGGGCGCTATTTCGGCGGCGCCTTGGGGAAGTCCGAGTATTTTGGTAATTTCTTGGATGTATATTGCCATGATGGGCGCCGAAGGGTTAACCGAAGCCACAAAAGTAGCGATTTTAAATGCTAATTATATGGCTCATCGTCTGAAAGAATCTTACCCGATTTTATATAAGGGTAAAAATGGTTTGATTGCCCATGAATGTATTTTAGACTTGCGAGGCGTGAAAAAATCAGCCAATATTGAAGTCGATGATATCGCTAAACGGTTGATGGATTATGGCTTCCACGCGCCTACCGTTTCTTGGCCGGTACCGGGAACCGTGATGGTTGAACCGACAGAAAGCGAGTCGAAAGCAGAGTTAGACCGTTTCTGCGACGCGATGATAGCGATTCGGCGCGAAATTTCGGCGATTGAGTCGGGAGACATCGACGGCGAAAACAACCCCTTAAAGAACGCACCACACACCGCAGAATCGCTAATTGTCGGTGAGTGGAATCATCCCTATTCCCGCGAACAGGCGGCTTACCCGGCACCTTGGTTGCGAGATCATAAGTTTTGGCCTTCTGTGGGACGAATTGATAACGCTTATGGCGATCGCAATTTTGTTTGTTCTTGTCTACCAATGGAGGCTTATTCTGAGAACTAGAATCGTCTAAAACAATTGTCGGGGCGGGTTTTTTCAGTCATCAATAAACTCTATCAACCCGCCCTAATTCTATTCTTCTTGATGGAGAATCACAAACGGTGTATTTAAACTTTCCCACTGTTGAATGAGAGAATAGAGTTGTGTTTTACGAAAATAAGAAGATTCATAAGCCAGTCGCAGAATTTTCTCTATTTGTTCAGCTTCTACATCTTTTGAATTATTTGAACCGAGGAATTGACACAATCCAATTGAGAGAATTTCAATTAAATCATGTCCGCTGATTAGTCTGACGGTTTGCCGTGACAGCAATTTATCCTTTCCCAAAGATAACATGAATTTATCCTACCGTTAACAATGATTTTACCTCCGTTTTCTAAGATAGAACTGTAGAGTAAATCAAGTAGTCATGTATAACACTATCTCCTCAGTGAATAGCCATGAAATCAACCGTTTGAGTGAACAATTAATCAAGAGCGGATCAAGTAGCCGTTATCAGATTATAGTACAAGTAGCAAAACGGGCAAAACGATTTCGTTATGAAGATTTTGACAATCCTAATGCTTCTGAAGTTAAACCTGTTGTACGGGCGATTGTAGAGATGTCTGATGAAGTGAACCAGCCGGAATTAATTATTGATGAGATCAGCTAACATTACCAACACTATAGTATTATTGTTGGGGCGGTTTGTATTGCGTTCTTCTCTGCGCCCTCAACCCCAACGATATGAATAATCGGGTAAAAAAGAAGTGAATCTTTAGGTTTAGTGGTCGGTAGATTTAGGTAAAATGGCATAGAGAATAGAAGGATAAACGTTTAGATAGCGAACGACTAAAACGTGTAGTAAAATATTCCACATCGCCATTGTTAAAGCGGTAGACAAAGCTGCACCTAAAATACCCAAAGTGGGAATGGTGAGCGCATTTAAAATAATATTGGTGATCGCACTACATCCAAAGATGATAGCGGATTGATTTTGATGTCCTGTCATCACCATGAGATACCCAACCGAACCCGAACCAACATTCACTAACTGTCCAAAAATTAGAATAGTCATGGGTAGACGGGCGGCAACAAACTCTGAACCAAATAAGCCTAAAATGGGGTCAGCAAAGGTAATAATCGCAATAGCAAGAATTAAAGACGGCCAGAAAATCCAATGGGCAACAGTCGCCACTAACGATTGTAAACCTGAGCGGTCATTTTGAGTGTAAAGTGTGGTAAATACCGGAGCAACCACCGTATTCACCGCTTGTAAAACAAACGTAACCCAAACCGAAGTTTTAGCAGCAGCGCTGTAAATTCCCACTGATTCGGGGCTAATAATTGTTCCAATCATCAAAATATCAGTTTGATTAAGAACAATAAAAAATACTCCTTGCAATAATAATGGAAAAGCCACTTTTAACCATTCAGTTGTCTGGTAATCTGGAGTAGCTAACTGATATTCAATCTTGAGTTGATGTTGTAAGAATTGCCACTGACTGACGACTACAAGAATCAAAGATAAAATCGAGACTCCTAAGACAATTTCACTCTGGAGGGGAGATTGAATTTGCCCAGCAGAAAAAGCTGCCCCTAATACCAAGAGTGGTTGAATTAAACGAAACGGAGCATAGGCTAAGATAATTTTATTAAAAGCCCGAGCCATTTCTGCCTGGAGTTGGGCTAAAGCAATTAAAGGCACCATCCAAACTCCAATTAAGAGTGGCGTATAATAGATCCAACTAGAATCAGTAAAGATTAAAATTAAAGCCGTTGTGCCTAAAGTGAGGGCAAAACTAATCACACCCGTTAACTGCCAAGTCCCTTGAATTAAGCCCGTTAATTGTTGCCATTGTTGGGTCACTTTATATTGACTAATAAACCGCAATACAGCAGTCGGCAAACCAAGTCCACCGAAAATGGCGAGTAACAACGTGCAGGAAACAACATATTCATAAATTCCAAACTCAGCCGTTCCCAGCCAACGAGCCAGAAAAATCTGGACCATATAAGTCAATCCAACACCTGAAACCTGGACTAAAAAAGCAGTTCCCGCACCTCTAGCCAAATTCACCAGTAAAGGAGAGTCAAAAAAAGATAGACCCCATTGAGTCAAAAGTTGTCGAATGCCCATTGAAAACTGGCAAATTAGAATCAGTCAGATCTTATCTTAACGATTGCGTCTGCTTCTTGGTTGCGGAGGAAGAAAGTCAGTTTGCTCATCATAAAAAGCATAAGGCCAAGCAAAATCAATCGGTTGCATGGGATACTTTTTCGGACTTGATGAACGCCGCTGAGGTTGAGTGAGGACAAAAATCAAACTGAGAACAAAAATACTTCCGCCTACAAACAGAGCCACCACAACTCCGACTAAAACCCAAAGAACAGCCGTTTGAATCATCGAGTTGTTTCCGGACTGATTCGGAAAAGGTTTAGAGGAACCCCCCGACCAAGTAATCATCCGTTGTTGTTCATTGAGTTGCATCAAGAGCTGCTCATTTTTGATCCGTTGCTGCTCAGTTTGAGAAGTCAGTTGTTCGATTTGCATCCGATGCCGCTCCGTCTGCGTCGTCAACTGCTCAATTTGCATCCGATGCCGCTCCAACTGAGTTGTAAGCTGTTGCGTTAAGTTCTGCTGCTGCTGAACTTGGTTTTGGAGTTGGGAGTCGGAGCTATTGGGGGGATTGGAAGGACTACTCGGCGCCGCCGTCAGAGGAGGGGGAGGCGGCAGTTGCAGCGAACCATAAGATTGACCCGGTTGAGGAGGGCCAAACGGAAGAATACCAAAAGGCTGATTGGGTTGAGAAGGATTAAAAGGTAAAACTCCGTAGGGCTGATTGTTGCGATCAGATTCTGAAGCATCCTTTGAGTTACTAGAAGGCAGGTCGCCAAATAATAGCCACCCAATGAGCAGGAGGAGGGCGGTCATTACGGTGAACATACACCCCCCCATAAATGCTGTCGTTTGACTCATTCCCTTCTGCTTCACGCCACAATTCCACTATGACAATATCAACTTGAATCTCAATGCAATGCTTGATTGGTTTGTCCCGTTATATCCTTTGAACGAGAACAGAGACTCAATGAGCAAGTATAGTTCATCAAAGTCTCTATCGACTAGAGAAGCAGACTTAAATTTCTCAAATCTGAACTCCTATTTCCAGGATAGGCGGGATTAAACTCTAGAGGTGTCCAGCTTTTGAGTGAATTGGACTCTTTTCAATCGCGATCACATGAGATTATTTTATAGCTAGTTTGGCTTAACATACTGTAGAAAATGCTCCTCTGTCAATCGGCTCTCAAAAAATTGCTCGATTCACTTCTGTTATCCAATTACTGGGGGCGCGAGCGTAAGAAATTGATTTTTGTCTTTCTTAAGAAAACGATAAAACTGCAAACAATGAAAGATCACCCTCAACTTACCCCCCTAAAGTCTTAACAAAAGTTGTTTCATCCTGGCAATGGGGATAACCCGTGATAGAATCGATTGCACAAGCCGTAGATGCGTTCATTTCTGTTTTTTGTTGGCTGATTGGGGAAAAGGATAATGAAACTGCTAGCTTTAGTCACCACAATTTTACTCTCTCCACTGGGGTTGGCAATGGAAACTTTGGCAGCCGATGACGATGCGATCGCTCAATTACGAGCAACAAATCGCTGTCCAGGATGCGATTTACGGGGAGCGAACCTCAGTGGACTGGACTTGAGAGGGGCGAACTTGTTCAATGCAAAACTACAAGGGGCAATTCTACGGGATGCTGACTTGCGGAGTGCCAACTTGTACGGAGCCAATCTCTATGTAGCCGATTTATTTCGAGCCAACCTCGCAGATGCCAATCTTTACGAGGCGAATCTTCGATATACGGATCTCCAAGGTGCTGATCTGCGACAAGCTGATTTATCGGGAGCATCCTTCGCTAGAGCTAACCTTCGCAAAGCTGATTTTCAAGATGCTAATTTGTTTGAAGCCAACTTCAGCGAAGCCTACCTCTCAGAAGCCAATTTTGAGAACGCCGATCTGCGTCAGGTGACTTTCTTCAAAGCGAACTTAGCCGATGCCAACTTTACAGATGCCAATATGTTTGCAGCGGATCTTCGCCTTGCTAACCTCAAAGGTGCAGATTTCTCCAACGCCAATTTACAGGCGGCTATCTTAGTGAATACGAACATCGCTCAAGCGGAATTGTCGAATACTGACTTAACAAATGCCTTGCTACAAGGAACAGAAGTTGGCCCGGTTGTCTGTATTCTTGATCAGGTGGTTAATTGCTTAGTTGCACCGACTTCTCCGGCGGCTCCTTTATTTTAAGGTCTAGAATTTCTTTCCTGTAAAAAGCTGACTCGGAAGACAAAGTTATTGGAAATTAAGACATTTTAAATGAGTGTCTTGACTCATTAATGAATATGATACGAATAACGCTCTGATGTTCAGCTTTTTCGGTGTTGATATGAAAATTGTTACATTTAACGTTCGTTTTGATAAGCCCGATCCGGGTAACAGCGCCTGGGTTTGGCGGCGAGGGATCATCGCTCAACTGATAGCTCAATCTGGTGCAGATTTGATCGGGACTCAAGAAGGAAAAGCACATCAGTTACTGGATCTCCATCGACGTCTCAACGACTATCAAAGTGTCGGGGTTGATCGGTTGGGAAACGGTTTGAGTGAATATTGTGCAATTTTCTATCATCAGCAGCGATGGCGTTGTCTCAAAACCGGAGAGTTTTGGCTGAGTCAGACTCCCAAATTAGTCGGAAGCGTAACGAGGGAGTGGGAAAATCCTGTTCCTCGGATGGTGAGTTGGGGAGTTTTTGAGGGAGTGGGTCAAGACAAACCGATTATTATTTTTAATACCCATTTCGACTATCATAGTCCACGGGCTAGAGAGTTGAGCGCTCAGTTAATTAGCGATCGCTTAAGCCAATTCAACGCCGATGAATATCGGTTTATTGTCACAGGTGATTTTAACGCCGAACCCGACAGTTTTCCCCGTAAAACCCTGTTAAAACCCCTCACAAATGGGGTTGTGTTACGTGATGCACTCGCCTCTATCGACTTAGACGAGCAAATGACCTATCACGAATTTACCGGAAAAGGGTTTGCGGCGGTCGATACTATTTATTATGATAGCCGTTTAAACTTGCATCAAGTGAGCGTTGATCGTACTCAAATTGATCACGTTTGGCCGTCTGATCATTTTCCTGTTATTGCTCAGTTTAATGGATAAATCTTATATTTATTTACATGGGTTTGCTTCTAGTCCAAAATCAGCCAAAGCCGATTTTTTGCGCGATCGCTTTCGAGAACAACAGATTAACTTACAAATTCCCAATTTGAATCAGGGGGATTTCTATAATCTTACTCTAACTCGACAACTCCACCAAATCGAAACGGAATATAATCTTAAATCTGAGCAAAAAAAAGTAATTATTGGTTCGAGTTTTGGCGGATTAACAGCGACTTGGTTAGCACAACGAAATCCCTCAGTTGAACAGTTATTTTTGCTTGCACCTGCCTTTGATTTTCTCACTCATGTGTTACCGCTTCTCGGCAATGAAAAGCTACAACAATGGCAAATTGAACGAGATTTATCTGTTTATCATCACGGTGAACAACGGGATGTTCCTTTAAACTATCACTTCATAGAAGACCTCTCTCAATACTCTGATGCTCAGTTAAATCGTTCTCTGCCCACATTAATTGTACATGGAAGACAGGATGAAATTATCCCGGTCCAAGCCAGTCGTCACTACAGTGCCTCACGTCCTTGGGTGAAACTGATAGAAGTGGAGAGCGATCATACTTTAGGGAATGTTTTACCAGAAATTTGGCAAGCGATTAAACTTAATTTAGATTGATTTTAGATGTTTCTAATAAAATCTATTGTAAAATTAAGAATAAAATCTGATTTCAGTCATACTTAAATGCTTGAATCTAATCCTGAATCTCCCCAAACTTTAGCAATTGATATTGGGGGAAGTGGTATTAAAATGATGGTGTTGAACCTCGCAGGTGAACCGATAACCGAACGAGTTCGAGTCGAAACACCTCAACCCGCAACACCCAAATTAGTGATCGCCACTCTAAGTGAATTAGCCCATAAACAGGGAGAATTTGACCGAGTTTCCGTGGGTTTTCCGGGGGTTGTTGTCCGAGGAGTCACAAAAACAGCAGTGAATTTACATCCAGACTGGGAAGAATTAAACTTCGCCCAAACCCTCTCTCAACAGTTTGGAAAACCGGTGCGAGTTGCTAATGATGCCGATATTCAAGGACTGGGTGCAATTTCTGGTCAAGGTGTCGAATTAGTTCTGACTTTAGGAACTGGAATTGGTACCGCTTTATTTTTAAATGGTCAGCTTGTTCCGAATTTAGAAGGCGGACATCATCCGTTTCGGAAAGGAGAAACCTACGAAGAACAACTCAGTCATGCAACCTTAGATAAAATTGGTTCAAAAAAATGGAACCGTCGCCTAGAAAAAGCCTTAAAAACGCTTAAACGAGTGTTAAATTGTGACCGAATTTATTTAGGAGGGGGCAACACGAAAAAAGTTAAATTTGAGTTGCCTAATTTTATTGAAGTTGTTCCCAATATTACCGGAATTTTAGGCGGCATTCGTTTATGGGAAATCGATCTGTGATGAATTAAAAGGAGTCGATGGAGTCGGATTCGGATTGGGGTTAAAATGTGTTCTTAAAGCCGTCTCCACAAAATCAGAACTATTCGTCTCCGTTGAAGTTTGATTCTCTGAAACAAAAGAAATTGTACTTTCTACTCCTTTCATAATTCTACCACAAATTTCATCTAAAGGGAGATCCGTGGAATCATTTCCAAAAGGACTATCCATTTGACTGCCAATTTCATCAACCCCCAGTAAAACCGAAGCAATTACCGCGACTGCAAATCCTACCCACCAGTTTAATTGATCAATCAAACTAAAGGGTAATAAACAACAGTAAATCATAATTAATTTTCTCAAAAAATTGACATAAGCAGGAGGAGTCGGGGTGGTGAGAATTCGTTCACAACAAGTCAACCCTTCAATCAACCGATTCAGTTGATTCAGCATGATCATTTGTTCTACAGGTGTAACGGTTTGATGTTGGGTAATTTGTTGGAGATCATTTCTAATCCATAATGAAATTTGCAGAGGTGGATTTTTAGCTTGACGACATTGATCTAAGATTTGGGGTGAAAGCCATTCATCTAACTCGGTGGTAATTTTTTGTTGTTTGAGATGGAGTTTTGTGGCAATTGCAAACCCAACGAGGAGTTTTAATAAAGTCGTTTTTTTAGAGGGATATTCTTCATCCGTCTCCCAAATTGTGATCTGAATTTCTCGGGATAAGTTGCGAATTTCAACCGTTAAAATCCCCCAAGCTTGACGACCCTGACAAAACCGTTCATAAGCCGCATTCGTCCGAAAAACTAATAATAGTCCTAACACCAAGTTACAAGCCACATTTGTCGTTAAACTACCCACGACATTTAATTCTAATATGGGTTTAAATTGATGAAAAAAAGCGACACCCATTGCCAAACTTGCAAACAGGATTGTTCGCGGTAAAATTGCCCTAAAAATCTGGCTTTCTGAGGTCAGGGTTTGCCAAAACCAATTCAATTGATTAATATTGAACAACACATTGATATTTTCTCTATTGAGACAAGTAACTATAGATAAGATTCTAGCTCAAGTATAAAATATAAAAAATTGGATGCTGTATCATTTGATGCGAGTTTGATTTAATTTTAATAAAAATATAACTGGATCAATCACAGATTTACAAAAATCAAAAATATTAGACAAAGACTCGAATTCTTTCGTCAAGTTTCCAGGGACAATATCAGCGTTGAAAATACATCCAAGAAGATCAACGGGTAAAATGACATTGAATCTCCATTGACAATCGCTCAAATTGCCACTGACCGCTACAATAAAACGGTTATGCTTGCAAATACCCAACGTGTTATTTGCGCCGCGGCACTTGTAGAGTGACTGAATCCCTAAAAATTAGGTCAAATTCAAAAAAATCAAGATGATTGAACGATACACACTGCCTGAAATGGGCAATCTTTGGACAGATGAATATAAACTGAAAACTTGGCTTCAGGTGGAAATCGCCGTCTGTGAAGCCCAAGCCGAACTCGGATACATTCCCCGCGAAGCCGTCGAACAGATCAAAGCCAAAGCCAATTTTGATCTCAAACGAGTCCAAGAAATAGAAGCCGAAGTCCGCCATGATGTGATTGCTTTTCTCACTAACGTTAACGAATATGTGGGCGACGCCGGACGTTATATTCACCTGGGGTTAACCAGTTCCGATGTCTTGGATACCGCTTTAGCCTTACAATTAGTCGCCAGTACCGATCTGCTTTTAGAACGGGTGGAATGTTTGAGTCAAGCCCTGCGTTATCAAGCCCAACAACACCGCAATACTGTGATGGTGGGGCGATCGCATGGAATTCACGCCGAACCCATTACCTTTGGCTTCAAACTCGCCGGATGGTTAGCTGAAGTCTGTCGTAACCGAGAACGTTTAGTGCGTTTGCGTGACAGTATCGCCGTGGGTAAAATCTCCGGGGCGGTAGGAACTTATGCCAATATTGATCCGCGTGTAGAAGCTCAAGCCTGTCAAAATTTAGGACTCCAACCCGATACCGCTTCGACTCAGGTGATTTCGAGAGATCGCCATGCCGAATATTCCCAAACTTTAGCATTATTGGGCGCATCTATCGAACGATTTGCGGTAGAAATTCGTAACCTACAACGGACTGATGTTTTAGAAGTCGAAGAATTCTTTTCTAAAGGTCAAAAAGGATCTTCAGCAATGCCTCACAAACGCAACCCAATCCGCAGTGAACGGTTAACCGGATTGGCGCGAATTTTACGAGGTCATGCCGTTGTAGCTTTGGAAAATGTAGCGTTGTGGCATGAACGGGATATTTCTCATAGTTCTGTAGAACGGATGATTTTACCCGATTCCTCCACTGTTGCCCATTTTATGTTAGTGGAAACGACAGATTTAGTCAAAAACCTGTTAGTTTATCCTGAAAATATGAAGCGCAACATGAATCTCTATGGAGGTGTTGTGTTTAGTCAGCGTGTTTTGTTGGCATTAGTTGAAAAGGGGTTAGGTCGTGAAGAAGCTTACAGTATTGTCCAGTCTTGCGCCCATGAAGCTTGGAACAAACCGGGAGGAAATTTTCACGATTTGATTATCAAAGATGAACGGGTAACGACTAAGCTTTCAACCTCAGAAATTGAAGCGTGTTTTGATCCTCAATATCATTTGAGGCATTTAGACCAAGTGTATCAACGCTTAGGCATTTGATACAGAATAGGTGGGGTTAGTTCGGCTAGGTTTGAAAGTAAACTGCGGTTTTAAGTTCCCGGTCTTTCGTCTGACCCCTGTTCGCTAATTTGATTTAAACTTTTATCGAGTTCTAAGACTGAGAACATGACTCGAAAATTTTTCTTATTTTTTACGGTATTACTCTCGGTCGTTGGATGTCATCTCACGACAGTTCCTCCGACTGAACTTCAGGTGAATTATGAACCCGCAATGGCGGTAGAAATGGCACAAACTTCGTCTAATTCTCCTTCAATTCAAGTCTATTCTCAAGTTCAAGATGGAGAAAAGCTTATTGATATTCAGGAGATTAATCCGAATATTAAACTAGATATTCGTTACGCCACGACTAACAATTTTTTACAACGAAAACTCTATTCTGTTCCTCGGTGTTTGCTGCGGGCTGATGTTGCCCAATCTCTGTCCAACGTCCAGCAAGACTTAGAAGAAATGGGCTTAGGACTCAAAGTTTTTGATTGTTATCGACCTTGGTCTGTGACGAAACAAATGTGGGAGATTTTACCCGATGGTCGTTATGTGGCTAACCCCGCAAGAGGTTCTCGTCATAATCGGGGGGCGGCGGTTGATTTAACGTTAGTGGATCTCCGCACCGGTGAGGAATTAAAAATGCCGACTGATTTTGATGATTTTACCGATAAAGCCGCCCGAGATTATTATTCTCATCCTCCAGAAGTTCGCCGCAATAGCAACTTATTGGAATACAAAATGAAACAATATGGCTTTGATTCTTTGATTACCGAATGGTGGCATTTTGATGCAGTCGATTGGAATCAATATTCCCTCCTCAATGTACAACTCGATCAGGTTCCTTAACATTAAAATTATTTAAAATTTCACTCTCCTAAATTCATCTGACCCAAAAATCCAGTCACAATTCGCCGGCCATCTTTGAGAACGTGAATTTCAATTTGATCGCTGGCCCAAGTCAGTTTATCCGCAAATTCGGGATTAAAAACCCTAACTTTTTGATTGCGAGAAGACACTAAAGATTCCGGTGAATGAATCGCTAAAGATTCGACAAACGGCCCATCAATTAAAAGATCTAATTCATCTAACAAGTCTTGAGAACCGACCGGGGCGTGAGGTGAGTGTAATTCTTCTAAGGTAAACCCCGTAAATGACATCACATTTAAACCCTTGGCTTTTAAACGTTTTGCCAATTGGGTTAAAGCGGGGGCTTGCCAAAAGGGTTCTCCGCCTGAAAAGGTGACACCTTGATTAGAAGAATGACTAACAATTTTATCAGCTAATTCTTCAACTTTGATCAACTGATTGGCTTCAAAAGACCAAGAAGGAGGATTGAAACATCCCCCACATTCTCGCTGACACCCTTGAACCCAAATCACCGCCCGACAACCGGGGCCATTGACTTCAGACTCATCAACATAACCCATGATATTGAGATATCCGGGGGGAATTTCTGCTAGCAAAGCAGGAGGATTAAAAATTAACTTGTTCATATCAAATCCGTTTAGCAACTCGGTTGATGCCTACTTCTCTATTTTGGATATCTTTAATTTTAATTTATTGTAGATAGGTTGGATGCTACGTCTCTACATCTGAATTTTTATTTAAGATTTTACCGCTTATTCAACTTTCACCAAAAATTCATATTCATATCCGCGAAAGTTAGAATCAAGTTCTAGGGTATATTCTCCGGTTTGGGGAAGTTCACCCGTCCATTCAGTCAGATTTTCAGTATAGGGATCTCCGGCTAAAAGTTCTCCATCTGGGGTGACAATCCGTGGAAAAACCTGTTGACGACTTTCCACCGTTAAAGTTTGACCCGATCCGGCATTGAGAGTATAACGATGGCTGCCTCCACCGATAATTTGCCCTCGAATAATAGCGGAATTTCCCCCTTGTAAAAAGTTAATGGGTGTTTGTACATTTGCACAACTACTATTGGTGCGATTTTTCGCCACCCATCCTTCCACTGGACTACTAATTTGTAGCCAACCTTGATCTTCATTCACCACAGAAATAAATGTATCATTATCGAGTTGACCGACAATATTACCGTCTTGAACTTCTGGGGAGGAACGAACATTTAAAGGCGGTTCCGGGTCATCAACCACTGCCATACTGATGCGACAATTTTCGACCGGGGGTCGAATAACGACGGGGTTTGTTTGTGAAGAAGGAGAGGAAATCGGAGGGTTCGCGGGCGCTGCGGCGGTGGGAGAAGGAGTCGTTTGGGGTTGACTCACAGAGTTTAAAGTCGATGAGGCCGGAGATTGAGAAGAATGGGTCGATACCGTCAGATAAGCTACAATCACGGCTGTCGTGAGTCCGGCTGCACCTGCAATCATCAACTGGCTAGGTTTGAAGGACATCTTATATAAGCCTCGTTTCTCCAGGAAAATTTCTTGAACCAATTTAGTCTGAAAAGCTGTTGAGTCTGTGTTATGAGTTTCGAGATTACGCCTGAAAATTCAGGATTTTCTCTTAAAATTTGATCTTGAGATTTTAAATCATCGTCTACCCTGTATATTTTAAATTAAATCCAATTAAACTTGAGCTGGCTTTATATTGATCGCCACTATCTTATACTTCTATGTTACGATTCAATTCCCATCGATTGCCCTATCAGAAACGTTATCAACTGCTTCAGCAGGTGAAAAATGAAGTCAAGCAATCTCGGCTACAATCACCTCACAGAGCGGTTTTAACCCAGTTAGCCCAGGAAACTCCCCCCTTACGAATGCGGCGAATTTGGGATATCGAAGCCAAGGTGGGAAATCGTCCTAGTTTTCGACTCTCCTCCAACTGTGGAATTATCCCCGTTTTTGATCGAATTGGGGGAAAGCTGTTGATTCTCGGGGGAACAGGGGCGGGAAAAACAACAACATTAATGGGGTTAGCGAAGGTCTTGGTAAAACGGGCGATTAAGGATAATGGAGAACCCGTACCGATATTATTAAATTTAGCAACTTGGACCGATAGTGAACAATCAATTGAAAATTGGATTATTGACCAACTTAAGATTAAGTATAACATTCCCGCCGAGATCGGTAAAGATTGGCTTGAAAACTTACAAATTTTACCTCTATTAGATAGTTTGGATGAAGTGGGAAACAATCAACACAATCAATGTATTCTCAAACTCAATGAATTTTTGTCGAGTGATGTTTGTCCTCTACATTTGGTAGTTTGTAGCAGTGTAGAAGTTTATCATCATTGTGAAGCAGTTTTACAACTCAATGGAGCAATTTTACTGCGTCCACTCACCAAAAAACAAATTAGAGATTATTTGATGAATGCTCGTAGCCGAGAACTGTGGAATAATATTGCTGAGGATGAAAGCTTATTGAAGTTAGCGAAAAAACCGCTACTGCTGAGTATGATGACTTTAGCCTATGAAGAAATTTTAATCTCTTCTTGGAAGCGTTTAGAAACTTTCAAAGAACAACGACAATATTTATTTAATGCTTATATTAGATCTCAAATCGCACCTCACCGAGAACAGTCAACCTCTAGAAAGAACTGGGAAGAACGAAATTTAGAAACAGTTAGGCAGGGTTTGGAGTGGTTAGCAAAACGTTTAGAAGAAGAAAATAAATCTGAGTTTTCGATTCAAGAAATTTCCCCCAGTTGGTTACAAGATTTTGAGCAAGAAAAAAAATATAAGATTGGGGTTAAATTTATTTCGGGGTTGATTTGGTGGGGAATTGTGGCTTTCATTGCAATCGGGGTAATTGTTCGTTCAATTTGGGTGGTTTTAGGCGGAATGATTTTAGGTATAATTTGGGCGGCTATCTATAAGCGATTTGCGATTAATGACTGGATAAAACAGTTTGTTTTACGAAGCTTTTTGTCTTTAAAAGGTTATCTTCCTTGGCAAACTAATCAGTTTTTAGATACAGCAACTAAACGCTTACTTTTACAGAAAGTAGGTCGTCGTTATCGGTTTATTCATCGTCTACTTCAACATCATTTTTCTCAACTGTAATTTTGATTGTTTGAATAAAGATACAGAGGGTTTAATACCGATATAAATCAAGCGAATGTCTATCCTAAAATATCCAGAAAAGCTAGAGTTAGTCGTATTATGTCGGCAAAAGATCGATTTGAAAATGCGGTAAAAAGAGGGTTAAAAAGTGACAGATGATCCCCTCTATAGTGAATCTCAAAAATTAAGCGATCGCTTTGATTAAAAGTGCGATCGCCCTCGGTTTTTTATTCAGTTTTAAGCTAAGTTACTAGACTTATTCTCCGCCTTGAAGCTTGAGTAACAGAAAGCCACCTGCTAAACCGACTAAAACGATAGAAAAGCACAAGACTGAAACATAAATGATTTCACCAGCCATAGATTTTGATCTCTCCTTGATGTTATCCTTTTTAAATCTAGTATTTTAGTGTCCCTTTGGTCAAGCTTTTTTCCTCATTATACATTTGCGACTTTCTCGACAATAGCTTTCCCAATTTCTAGGGAAGCGGTAGCAGCCGGAGAGGGAGCGTTACAAACGTGCATGGCGTTACGTCCTTCTACAATTAAAAAATCATCCACCAGTTTGCCATCATTTTTCAACGCTTGCGCCCGCACTCCTGCATGAGTTGGAATTAAATCTTCTGATTGAACTTCAGGGATTAAACGTTGTAAACTCTGAACAAATGCCGCTTTATTAAAAGAGCGAATAATTTCTTCAATGCCATCTTTGGCGTGTTTGGTGGCGAGTTTCCAAAACCCCGGATAAGTCAGTGTATCAACGGTATCTGCAAAGTCAAAATCAGTCTTTTTATAGCCTTCTCGTTTCAGACTTAAAACAGCATTAGGCCCAGCATGAACATTCCCGTCAATCATCCGGGTAAAATGAACCCCTAAGAAGGGAAAATTGGGATTTGGAACTGGATAAATTAGAGTTTTAACTAAATGGCGTTTTTCAGGAATGAGTTCATAGTATTCACCTCGGAAGGGAATAATTTTAGCTTGGGGTTTGACTCCACCTAACTGAGTAATTCTATCACTATAGAGTCCCGCACAATTAATTAAAAATTTAGCTTTAAATTCGCCTTTATTGGTTTGAATTATTGCCCCTTCTGAGGTATTTTTAATAGTCTCTACTTTTGTCGAAAGTTGGAGTTTTGCCCCTCGTTCTGCAATGATTTCTGCGTATTTTTGGGCAACTTGAGTATAGTTAACAATTCCCGTTGAATTGACTTTAATTCCGGCTAAACACTGGACGTAGGGTTCAACTTCTTTGACCTGTTCTGCCGTGATTTTTTGGATTTCAAGACCATTTTCTAAACCTCGTTGATAGAGATTTTCGAGGAGAGGTAATTCTTCCGGTTCGGTGGCAACAATAACTTTACCACAAACATCATACTCAATATTATATTTTTGACAAAACTCTACCATCGACTGACAGCCTTCTCGACAAAGCTTGGCTCTTAAGCTTCCAGGTTTATAATAAATTCCTGAATGAATGACACCGCTATTATTTCCCGTTTGATGAGGAGCAAAATGGTTTTCTTTTTCTAACAGCAGAATTTGAGCTTGAGGATAACGTTGACCTAAAGCCATTGCCGTTGATAAACCAACAATTCCGCCTCCAATAATTACAAAATCATACATAAATTAACAAACTTAATCAGGTTGACAATTTTAAACTTTATCTTACCGTTTAATCTAGTTTTTAACAAGTTGTCGGCGTAAAATTTAATAATCTATTGCGGGTCAAGTTCAGGTCACTTATAATATTAGAGGAAGATCAAACGGTCAATGCTCAATTAAATGTAAATGTCATGGCATTTAATCGAATTCGAGTAGCAAAGGATAAAGCAGATTTTGTCAAAGCCTTAACTGAATCTGAGGGCAAAACAGGCCCATTTCAAACCTACGCCGATGTGATGGTATTTGCAGCAACATTAGGAATACGCCACAAAAAACGAATTCCTCTAGAAGCAGTTTCTAAGCGAGAACCGTCACCCATTTCTTTAGAGGTTTTTATTTCTCGCGGCTATGATTTGGTGATTAAACTCATCGCCTTTTTAGAAATTAATGATCCACAAATCCTTTCTCCTTTTGATACAGACTCTGAAGAAAAACGGGCGGCAATTTTTGAAGAATATGCCAATGGGGGATTAGAAGTCTTGCGAGAAGAATGTCGCGGGGCGGTGGATTATTCAGATCGATTATTATTGTTGCTGATGTCAGAACGTGATCGTGATACTCAATCAGCACCCGCTCAAGAATTTGATTTAACTCGATTTTTGAATTAAAATTTGAATTCAACGATTTCAATTCAAGTTTTTCTATGTCAAAATTAAAATACCGTCTTACATCTTATTAGAATGCTGGGAAAACAACTGCGAGAACGATCTGAAATTATTCGTTTCTTAGGAAGTGGCGGCTTTGGGAAAACCTACTTAGCACGCGATCACGATTTACCCGGAAATCCCTTTTGTGTTGTTAAACAGTTTCAACCGCAATTTCATCAACCCGCAGCCTGAAAACAGGCACAACAATTGTTTCAGCGAGAAGCAGAAGTTTTAGATAAATTAGGTCATTCTGATCAAATTCCTCGTCTATACGCTCATTTTAAACAAGTGGGAGGGGGTTATATTTTTATTCATCGCTTACTGTTAGAACATTTAGCACAAACTTATGGCAAATAGGGAAAAACAGCTAACGAGATGAAATTGAATATAAACCTGACTAGGGTTGGTGCTTTTTCTGCGAGTTAATAATTCAACCATTGAGCAATTGTTTGAGGAACAGGTAAAAGAATAACCAATAATAAAGCCAGCGTCAGCAAACCGATAAAGTCTCGAATATTATTCAATTCGCTAACATCATTCAACGCAGGTTCATCATTAAGCGGTAATAAAAACAGGATAATGGCTAAGTATAAAAACTCCTGACGAGTGAATCCCAAAACGAGAATTAAGATGCGAGAAACTTGACCAATCGCCATACTGGTTCGTTGACCCATCATCGCATGAATCATGTGACCCCCATCACAAAGACCAATGGGAAGGAAATGAAACGCGGTGAGGATTAAACCCAGATAACCCGCGATCGCCACCGGATGAAGATCGATCGCATGAGTCGCCGTCAATTGTGTTCCCAGAATTAACTTACTCAATACCGTTAACAACAGCGAAAAACGCGGATCAATGGCATTAACGTTAAAAATTCCTGTACCATCGGGTGGGATTGGAACCACAGTTGAATGCGCTAATCCCCAAATCAAAATCGGTAACGTGGCGATAAATCCAGCCCAAGGGCCAGCAATACTGACATCAAATAAAGCTCGACGGTGGGGAAGGGGTGATCGTATTTGCATAAACGCCCCAAACGTCCCGGGAAAGAACGGCACGGGAATAAAATAAGGTAAGGTGGGGCGAATTTGATAATATCGAGCCGCCAAATAGTGAACAGATTTGTGAATCCCTAAAATTGCCATCAACGCCAAAGCATAAGGTAATCCTTTCAGTAACCAACTCGGATCAGATCGCCAAATTTCTGGAGAGATCTCTGTCATTTTCACTCCCACCATTGTTGTGGTAAAAACTGTAATCACCAACAACGCCAAAGCCAGAATCGGTCGATTTAAGAAGTCATTGCGAGTAATTGTTTTGGATTTTTCGAGGAAAGGATTGGGAACGAGGGCAAAAAACGGCTGATCATTCAAATCCGTTTGAAAGACGACGATAAAGCGATCGCCAAACCGAGCCTTAATTTGATCTCGAATCGTTTGGTAGACCAGTTCAGGGTTAGAGCGGATTTGACCACGACAAATGACCGCTTGGGGCCGATGTTCTAGTTTTTGTAGGGGAAAAACTGACCAGGGAAAGCATTCACGGAGTTGACTTTCTTCGGCGGGTGTGATCACACGAGGCGGTGGTGATTTTGGTGTCGGTTCAGAAGTCATTGCTGAAGTCGATGTCGTTGACGAATCAGTTGGAGGTGGGCTTTGGCGTCCGAGTTTAACCAGGAACCAGTAAACACAAGGACAAACAATAAAGGGGATGATGATCAATTCCGGGGGAATGCGCTTCTGTTCACCATAGACAAGCTGCCAGGTACTCCAAATCAGCGCAGGTGTCATCATCACCAGCCACAAAATCCAAATCGGTGTACGGGTAATGCGAGCCACACCCCGTCGCAAAATCCAGTACGTTATCAACCCTAAAAGGAGTAACCACAACCAAAGAAGCATGATCTAATTTTACTGCGACTAATTACCTAGTCTAAAATCAACAATTAAAATGAGTAGACTGAACAAATACCAGCAGCCATTAACTCAAACTGATGCTTAGACTAAATTCTCTGCTATGCTATTATCCCACTTGAGTTCATCAGTTAGAGATCAAGGGGGAAACAGATACAATGCCTGTAAATACAATCCATAAGTTGATTATTCTAGCTTGGGATGACGATTGCCTGTTTCTAGATTAGCGTGTTGAGTGCCAGATACTATCACTCTGGCTTGGAGACCCACAGTTTCATCCCATCATTTGAGTTTAGCGAAGCATTGATTTTTATGGTAGAGTCCCGACCCGTTTCTAAACCCCCACAGCCTATCTTGGATAATGTTTGGGCTTTTTCTCCCAACCGAGAGACGTTAGGGGGAACAGCGTACTTTTTGATCGAAGATCAGACAAATATTTTAATCGATACTCCCGCTTGGGATGAGGTTAACCGGAATTTTATTGAACAACAGGGTGGACTTGACTGGTTAGTGATTACTCATCGCGAAAGCATCGGTAACGCCCGCAAAATTCAGCAAGCCACAGAATGTCATCTCCTCATCCAAGAACAAGAGGCTTATCTGATTCCCGAAGCCACTGTTACTTCGTTTCAACAGGAATTTACCCTTACTCCTCACAGCCAAATGATTTGGACTCCCGGCCACTCTCCCGGTTCGTCCTGTTTATACTCTAACTCCCAGGTCGGGATCTTGTTTAGTGGCCGTCACTTGTTACCCAATCTTCAGGGTTTACCTGTCCCGCTACGCACCGCGAAAACCTTTCATTGGCCACGACAAATTCAGAGTGTTAAACGCTTAATTGAGCAATTTTCACAGTCTACCCTGCAATTTATCTGTCCTGGGGCTAATACTGGCGCCTTACGCGGTAAACGGGTGATTGACCAAGCCTACGATCAACTTGCGAGTTTGGATTTAGAGGCGTTGTTACAGACAGAAATATTATTGTAATTTGATTCATCTTTGTTCTCTGGACTTTTGTTAAGATTTATCAATATTTTTCAGTGTATTTCTGTCTCCTCTTTCGCTTGATCTGATCCAAACTTTGGTAAAATACAGTTTGTGAGTTTAGCGATCACACGATTAAATAAATTTACCTCGATAATATTTCTCTGAAATCTGACCAAACCCTATGACTTCAACGACAACCTATCCTAACGCTCCAGATATTTCCACAGATGACTACGTGATTATCGGTTTAGCCACCTGCTTTCTCAAAGAAGAAGGGGAAGTTCATCAAGTCGAAATTATTGAACCCATTCCCTCAGCCGCCCTAGAAGCCATACTCAAAGGAATTCCCACCTCTTATCAAAAAGCTTGTGCAACAACAATAGGAGCGGTTCTCACGGGCGATACTGTACAAATTCCCCCGGAATTTCCACCCGAAGTTCAATTAGCCGATGAGTTCAAAGAAAGGTTGATCTCCGCCACCCGAACTTATAAAAGTCGCCCCAATGCTCAATCTCATATTGCTTTAGGGACAGTTTTTCAAGAGTTTAACTATTCCTTAGAACGGAAACGAATTTTAAATTCTGAGCGAATTGTTAGCGCAGAGGATAATGTTAAACAACACAGTTATACTCATCAAGTTCTTTAAGCTTTTTTAGGGGATTGGTCGGGTGTATCAGTGGGTTATCTTAAGTTAATTTCGATTAATATTTACCCGATTTGATGCGCCCTACTGTTTTGAGCTATACACTCGATGATGTATCTTACACTCCCATCGGTTTATCTCGCAAATTCTGGAGTTCCGCTTTTTACTCAGAGTATTTTCTATCAAGTTCTTCTACTGATTCCAATTATTTTTATTGAAGCTTTTATTCATAGAAAAATACTCAAACTCAAAATTTATCGTTCCATCTCTATTGCTTTTAGTACCAACTTAATCTCGACTTTTATCGGAGTTTTGTTGCTGTTAATTGCGGGTTCAATCTATTGTTGTTTGCCTTTTTATTTTCCCTTATTACCCTTAGAACTGATCGTTACACTCATCCCCATGTTTTTCGTCTCTTTTTTATTAGAATTAGCCCTTGGCTATATTGTGTTGAAAGAAGTAGAAAAAACAAGAATTCATCAATCCTTTTTCAAGGCTAATCTTTTTACTTATCTGATGCTTGAAACCTTGGCTATTACCCAACTCATTCGAGGATACTGGAGTTAAAAAGCTGAGTTTATAGACCTGTATTATCTCGCCAAGATTGAATCGCTTTTATAATAAAATAACCAATAGGACGATTAATCACTTGTTGAATTTGTTCAGCATTTTTAGGCGTTAAAGTCTCAATTAAACTCTGTTTTAAAATCGGATCACTTTCCAGTTGTTCGACAATTTCTGCTGCGGCTTTCATCTGTTCCGACGTTGTATTAATCGGATAAACTGCTTCTATTTCTTGGATAAACTGTTCAATCACTGAAATAATAGCAGCTAAGTTTTGAGGTAAAGGTTGTTGTGCTAAAATAGATTCAGAAACGGTTAAACTTTGAGGTAAATCCCGTTGTAAAGACGTTTCCAGATTAACCCTTTCCACCGATAAACTTTGAGATTTTTTTTGTTTTTCAATTTCCTCATATTCTTCTTCTCCTTTGAGAGAAACTTGAGAAATTTTTCCCGAAAACTCCGAACCGTTATCATTAGCCGAATCTAAAATAGTAGAATACCAACTTTGTTTACTTTGCAAAAATGAACGAATTAAAGCCGTAAATTCTTGAGGATTTAAAGTTCGATTCCAATCCGACGGCTGACGATAGGGATTCGGATCATTACTCTTTTCAGACGGAAGCCGTAAAAACAAATAATCACAGGTAATATTTCTCAGTTGAGTCGTGAGGGTAATTCCCCAATCTTGAATAAAAGCCCCCGTTAAAGTAGCCCCATTCAGATTAGCTTGACTTAATTTAGTTTGAATCAATTTTGCTTTCGATAAATCAGCCCCGCGTAAATTCGTAAAACTGAGATTGGCACTGATAAAACTCGCCCCGGCTAAATTCGCATTTTGTAAGCTAAGTCCCCGCAAATCTTGAAAATCATAATTCTGGTTTTGACCTTGACCTGTTTGTAATAATTCCCGAATTTGTGCATTCTCTAAATAAGTATTACCGCCTCGGACTTGATCGAGTTGTTTCGCTCCTCGCCAACGAGTTCGGATCAGTTTAGCTTGACGAAAATCAGTTCCTTTAAGATTAGCATTAATAAAATTAGCATCTGTTAAATCAGCTTGACGAAAACTTGTTCCTCCCATCGCCGCTAAATTAACCGCTAAATTGTGAACTAAAACATATTTTTTGTTGCCTTGAATCGCCTGCCAACCAATATAATCAAACCAAAACGTCACAAAAACAGCACTTGCGATCGCCATTGCACTCACCCCACCAGAAATATAACCCGCGATCGCACTCGCAGTCACCGCCACCGTTAACACCTTTGTCAGACTCATCACCCAAGCCAGACGCTTAGTCACCGCAAAAATCACCCCAAAAGCCACGGCTGATGCAAACAGGATCGCTCCTGCAAACCCCGCTAACACCCCCGCAATGGCTAAAGTACCGAGCAACGTGACAACATTCGCCAGTCCAGATATCACCCCGATAATAATCCCGACAATCGCAATTTCAATCGTATCGATAAACGCTCCCCAACCCCGTTCAATTCCCCGACGTCCACCTATAAAAACCAGGATCAGCATTAAAGCCAGTGCAGCCCAACCCGTGTTCGCGTCTTCAGGAGTGGACATATTGAAAAACAACAACACAAAATAACCCACCAACACCAAAGACAGTCCCAAGAAAACTGATAACAACCAGGCTGTCCCGGAGAGGATGACAACCCAAGCCTTGGGAAGTCCAGCTTTTGCCCCTCGAAACTTCACTTCCAACAGGGCGGTGCCTTTAAAGTTTGTTCCTTGGATATCGGCATAGCTAAAGTCTGCACCCGACAAATTTTGACCTTGAAAAGATTGATGGCGGAGGTTTTGACCTCGAAAGTCTCTGCGACCTTGAGCATAGAGTTGCGACACCTGTTGGCCTTTCATGGGGCTGTGCTTGATTTCTAAAGTTGGGCGATCAGTCAGGAGGGCGATACTCCCTTCTTCAACAACAATAGCGGATGAACTTGAATCTGTTTATCTCAGAAATCAGTGATGATTTGAGTAAAGTAGAAGTAGGTCGCTAAAAGTTAATCAGATGGAACCGATCACTACTGTCGCTGGATGGGTTGTCCCAAAAGTCGGAGATCTCCTCTGGAAAGGAGCAACAGAACAGGTTAAAAAGACACTCAATAAAACAGATATAGAAAAAGCGATCGCGTCCGGTTTAAAAGTAGCCGAACATTGGGAAAAAAAGCAAAATCTTGCCCAAAAGGGGTTATTTTATCGAGTTAGTCCTGACGGAATAAATGGAGTTTCTAAATTTCTAGAACGGGTATTGGCTGATTCGGGAGTACAGGCGGAATTACAAAAGCCGTTGAGTCAGAAAGGTCAACCCGATATCGCGTTTTTAGCTAAAGTCTTTGAGCAAGAAGCAACAACCTCAAATACACCAATCCATTTACCGGATCTTATTGCTTGGATTGAGCAATTTGTCAAGGCTTATTTTGAGAAAACTTCTACTTTTATTCAATTTCAAGTTAACAAAGAGAACTATTTTAAACAACTCGCTAACTGGTTTGATGATGTTAAATTTGCGGGCATTGCTGTTCCGGGTCAGGAGGTTGATCAGTCTGAAAAATTGGCGCAAATTTTTGTCATGCCGGATGTGGTTGAAGATGTTTCGACTCGGAATAACTTTGAACGGGAGTGGTTAATTTCGGGTAGTCGTCAAGCCGAATTAATCCAAGAACAGCGTGAACGAGTTTGGTTTGAAAATTCCTCGGGTCGAAAGTTTTTAGCCTCGGAACTGTTAACAGAATTTTCTGCAAAAAAAGCCGTTTTATTGGGTGCGCCCGGTTCGGGAAAAACCACTTTAATGAGTTATTTTGCGGTGATGTTGGCTCAAAACCGACCCGAACTTTTGGGCCTGGATGTTAACGTTGACTGGCTGCCGATTTTAATTCGGATGCGGGATTTTTCCCAACACCCGAATCTCGGTATTCTCGATTTTGCGAAACAATTTGCAGAAAAGAGAATGTCTGTAAAAACGCTCTCACCTGGATTTTTTGAATATTGGCTAGAAGACGGACGAACTTTAATTTTATTAGATGGACTGGATGAAATTGCCGACGAAAGTAAACGGTCTGAAATTGTTAGGCGGATTGAAAACTTTCTCGGACAGTATGACAAAAATATCGCCATTATTACCTCCCGTCCGGCGGGTTATCGGCGCGACTTTTTCCGAACTGAGGAGTTTCCCCACTACGAACTACAGCGATTTGATGATGAGAAAATTGAGCAGTTTATTAACAACTGGTATGATAGCCGATTTAAAGATCAAACAGAAGCCGAAAGCCGTAAAGACAGCCTCAGAAAAGCACTTGATGGTAACGACCGGATTAAACTCTTGGCACGAAATCCGCTATTATTAACGATAATTGCTTTGATTCATCGCTATCAGATTTTACCTAAAGAACGTTATAAACTTTATCAAAGAGCGGTAGAAACTCTATTAACCTCTTGGGATGCGAACAAAGAACTCTCGAATCATACTATTCTGAACTATCTCGAATTAGATGATTTGCAACGGTTGATGGAAGGATTGGCGTTTTGGATACATACTCAGGGA